>Ga0082335_1000545_pt1 | contig 93215 bp, 92 predicted proteins | sample Subgrocontami58m_FD_72375 | JGI IMG/M metagenome (GOLD analysis project Ga0082335, IMG submission 72375) | Subsurface groundwater microbial communities from S. Glens Falls, New York, USA - GMW37 contaminated, 5.8 m (SPADES assembly) (version 2) ...
AAATCATCGAGGGTGTGAAGTTCATCGACGGGCTCGAGGTCGTCGCAACGCCGGCCGCCCCTCAGCCCCAAACCGCCGCCGCCTGATCCTTCAGGCCGTCACCAAAAATCGGCGATAGCTCCGTCTCTATTGGAGATGATATCAAAGACATTGTTAGACGGATCCTTGCTGATGCATCCCTCCTTGCCTAGGACGTCAACAAAGACGGTCGCAGGAACCACAGCCGCCGATTTGTTGAAACTGCAGCAAACGAAGGAGCGAGAGTGCTCAAGCACCGTGTTCTGGAAGCCCGGAAAGATCCCTTCCAGCGTCACGCGCGTCACGATGGAATTGCCGCGCGTGTTCGTACAGGATGCTGGCAGTCCTACGCTGCTTCTTGCGGCCCACATGTCGCGCGCGCATTCAATGATTGCGTCGGCCGCGCGCTTACGGCAGCCGTGGTTGCTGCTCTTGCATGTCCCACGCCCCTCGATCTGGGCGATGAGTCCAATTCCGCGGGAATTCAGTTTGCCTACCGGGAGGCCCACATCGACAAAACTAGAGGGCGGGATGACCCACAACCGGCCTGAGCAGGTTTTGGACTTTGCCCCTGACTCCGCGGACCACAGGCACGCAAGAGTAGCGGCGAGCACACCAGTCGTCATTTGCAGAAAACCGGTCATCATCGCCGTTCTCCCAACGAATGAATACGTAGAAGGGTCGAAAACGCCTTAAACTGACAGGCTAATCTTTGGCTAAAATAAGCGATATCGCTGCAACCGCCAGAGCCGGTCCGTTTTGGGCGCTCCGATCGCCAGCGTCACAACGCATAGTGCTGGCAGGACAAGCATCATACGCGGGCGCCGCTGACGCGCTCGGCGCGAAGATCGGCGATCGTCGGTGGGGCCATTAGCGTTGGCCTTCATCTTCAGCCACCAACCTAATCACCAATTTCTTAGGTTCGCACTTCTGTGACCGCGACGTGGGGCGCTCGTTCGCTTCAAATGTGGGGCAGATTGTGGGGAGCATCACTGACAATATTTAAAATATACATATAAATCAAATAGTAACGCGGCTGATTGGTCGGAGTGAGAGGATTCGAACCTCCGACCCCCTCGTCCCGAACGAGGTGCGCTACCAGGCTGCGCTACACTCCGACAGAAATGGCCGAAGCCGCTTTCGAGGCGTTTTATATCGACAGCCGCATTGCGCCGCAACTGGTTTCAGGCGCCTTGGCCACGGCGCCGCTCAAGTGTGACAAAAGCGAAGTCCGCCTCGTCTTTCGGGCCCCGCGGCGGCGCTTCGCGCGCGATCTCACGCCAGTCTTTGGGGTCGAGCGCCGGGAAATGCGCGTCGCCCGCAATATCGAGCGCGACCTCCGTCAGTTCAATCACGTCAGTGAGATCGAGAAAAGCGCGATAGATGTCCTCGCCGCCCGCGATGATGATCTCGTCGACGCTAAGCAGCGCCGCCAGCCGACGCGCCGTCGCCAAAGCCTCCGCCGGACTCGCCGCGACATGGACGCCCTCGGCGCTGAAATGGGGGTCACGGGTGAGCACGACGCTCTCCCGCCCCGGCAGCGGCCGTCCGATCGATTCGAAGGTGCGCCGTCCCATGATCATCGGCTTGCCCCAGGTGCGCGCCTTATAGCGCTTGAGGTCGCTCGAGAGCCGCCAGGGAAGGCCGTTGGCGACGCCGATCACGCCATTGCGCCCGCGCGCCACGACCGCGACGATTTTCGGCCCCATCGCGCCTACACCGCGATCGGCGCGGCGATCGCCGGCCAGGAGTCGTAGTTTTCGACGCTCAAATCTTCATATCTGAAGTCGAACAGCGCGCGCACCGAAGGATCGAGCTTCAGGCGGGGCAGGGGCTTTGGCTCGCGCGAGAGCTGGAGTCGCGCCTGCTCGACATGATTCAAATAGAGATGCACGTCGCCGAAGCTGTGCACGAAATCGCCCGGAATGCAGTCCGTAACCTGCGCGACCATATGCGTCAGCAGCGCATAGCTGGCGATATTGAACGGCACGCCGAGGAAGACGTCCGCCGAACGCTGGTAGAGCTGGCAGGAGAGCCGCTTTTTGCCGCCGACCTCAGCGACATGAAACTGGAACAGGCAATGGCAGGGCGGCAGCGCCATCTCGTCGACCTGCGCCGGATTCCACGCGGAGACGATCAGTCGGCGGGAGAAGGGGTTGCGCCTGATCTCCTCGACGACATGGGCGAGCTGGTCGATATCCCTGTCGCCGTCGGGCCAGCGCCGCCATTGCATGCCGTAGATCGGACCGAGGTCGCCGTCTTCATTCGCCCATTCGTCCCAAATGGTGACGCCGTTGTCGCGCAGATATTTGACGTTGGTGTCGCCCTGCAGGAACCAAAGCAATTCGTGAATCACCGATTTCAGATGCACGCGCTTGGTGGTGACCAGCGGAAAGCCTTGCGAAAGATCGAAGCGCATCTGGTGGCCAAAGAGCGACAGCGTTCCGACGCCGGTGCGATCGTCCTTGCGCACGCCTTCGCGCAGGATTTTATCCAAAAGGTCGAGATACTGACGCATGTCCCGGTTTAATCTTTCGGGTTCGGAATGTCTTGCCCGCCCTCGCGAAAGGCTGGGGACGGTTTATTTCACCCCACCCCGCATGGCTGCGCCATGCGACCCTACCCTCGAAGGGGAGGGTGATGCGCCGCGGCCTTCGGAAATTGTCGAAAGGCGCAATTTTTGTTGTTACGATAATTGCCTCGAAGGCTTTATTGTAGTAACAATAAATCAATGCCGATCGAGTTCGATCCCGCCAAGCGCCTCGCCACGCTCCAGCATAGAGGATTGGATATGGCGCGGGCGGGCGAAGTCTTCGCCGGCGCGACGCTGACGGTCGAGGACGAGCGCCGCGACTATGGCGAAGACCGGCTCATCTCGATTGGTTTTCTCGACGGCCGAATGGTCGTTCTGGTTTGGACGAGGCGCGGCGGCGCGCGTCGCATCATCTCCATGAGGAAAGCCAATGACCGCGAACAAGCCATCTACGGTTCCAGATTTCACCGATGACGCCCCGGATCTGTCGGCTCCCGAATGGCGCGAGAAATTCGCCGCCGCTCCTGTCCGCCGGGGCCGCCCGCTCGCGCAAGCGCGCAAGGTTTCGACAACGATCCGGCTCGACCCCGATATCGTGGAAGCCTTCCGCGCGGCGGGCGAAGGCTGGCAATCGCGCATCAACGCCGCGCTGCGCGAGTATCTGGAGAAGCGCGCGCGATCATGAAGCGGCGCGTGTCCGGAGTTCAGCCGAGTCCCAACCCTCTCCCTTGGGGAGAGGGTTGGTCCGGAGGACCAGGGTGAGGGGCGACAGTCTCGAAAGATATGTACAACAGCGACTCTTGAAAGCCGCCCCCCTCACCCGGCCGCTTCGCGCGGCCCCCTCTCCCTTTGACAGAGGGTTTGCGCGCCGATTCCCGCGCCCGAGCCTTTGCGGACCCGTCACGCGGCCCTTATATATTGCCTCGCTGGGGGAGCGTCGCTTCCCGACAGATGGGGAATAAAACAATGTCGCGTTTCTTCGCCTTTAAGCGTGGATCGCTGGTTTCTCTCGCGCTCGCCGCTTTGCTGGCGCTTGCGCCGGCCCTGGCCGAGGCGCGGATGGGCGGCGGCGGCAGCTCTGGCAGCCGCGGCTCGCGCAGCTGGTCGGCCCCGCCGTCGACCCGAACGATGCCGGGCCAGGCCTCGCCCTTCGAGCGCAGCGCCGCGCCGCGTCCCTCGCCGGGGATGGTCGGTCCGACGGCGCAACCCGGCGGCCTCTTTGGCGGCTCCTTCGGCCGCGGCCTTATGGGCGGACTGGCTGGCGGTCTGCTTGGCGCCGGACTGTTTGGGCTGCTCACCGGAAATGGCCTGTTCGGCGGCATGATGGGCTTCGCCTCGATCATCGGCCTGCTGTTGCAAATCGCGCTGATCGTCTTCCTGGCGCGGCTGGCCTTCAATTGGTGGACGCGTCGCAATGCGAACGCCATGGCGGGGGCGGGCCACCGTCCGAGCCCGGGCTTCACGTCGCCCTTCATGGCGCGCGCGCCTTTCGGCGCGGCGGGCTTCGGCTCCGGCGCGTCTCCGGAAGCGGCGATGGCGAAGCCGATCAAGATCGCGGCGGAGGACTTCAACGCCTTCGAACGCCTGCTCGGCGAAGCGCAGGGCGCCTATAGCCGCGAGGATCTTGGCGCGCTGCGCGGCATGTCGACGCCGGAAATGGCCTCCTATTTTGATGACGAACTGGAGGAAAACCGCCGCAAGGGCGTCATCAACCGCGTCTCGGACGTGAAATTGCTGCAAGGCGACCTGGCGGAGGCGTGGCGCGAAGGCGTCGACGAATACGCCACCGTCGCCATGCGCTTCGCGCTCAATGACGTGATCGAGGATCGCGCCACCGGCAAGCCCGCGCCCGGTTCGCCGGGGCCAACGGAGACGTCCGAGGCCTGGACTTTCCGCCGACCGGCGGGCGCCGGGCCGCAGGAGTGGAAGCTCTCGGCGATTCAGCAGGCGGCGTAAGTTCGCCATTGGCTGCTATCTTTTGCCCCTCCCGCAAGGGAGGGGCTTTTTTCATTGCCGATCCGGCGCGACGCAGCGTCTTGACCCTTTGACCGACGTCCGCAATGTGCGTCGCGCTATAGAATTTGGAACTTTTGAAGCGCGCGCCTCCGATGCTGCATGATCTTTCTGCGTTGCCGATCGACGATGTGCTGCCGGCGATCCGCGCGGCGCTTGAGGCGTCGTGCAACCTTGTCGTCGTCGCCCCGCCCGGCGCAGGCAAAACCACACGCGCGCCGCTCGCGCTGCTCGACGCGGACTGGGCGAAGGGCCGCAAGCTCATTCTGTTGGAGCCGCGACGTCTCGCCGCCCGCGCGGCCGCGAGCCGCATGGCGGCGACGCTCGGTGAGACCGTTGGCGAAACGATCGGCCTGCGGATGCGCCTCGAATCGAAAATCTCGGCGCGAACGCGCATCGAGGTCGTCACCGAGGGCGTGTTTGCGCGGATGATCCTCGACGACGCGGCGCTCGATGGCGTGGCCGGCGTTATGTTCGATGAATATCACGAACGCTCGCTCGACGCCGATCTCGGCCTGGCGCTGGCGCTCGACGCCCAGGCAGGACTGCGGGAGGATCTGCGGCTCATCGCCATGTCCGCGACCCTCGACGGCGCCCGCGTCGCCGCGCTGATGGGCGCCAAGACGATCGAAAGCGAAGGGCGCGCATTTGGCGTCGAAACGCGTTATCTCGGCCGCGACGCCAATGCGCGCATCGAAGAGTCCATGGCCCGCGCGATCATGCTGGCGCTGCGCGAAGAGCGAGGTTCGATTCTCGCCTTTCTGCCAGGGCAGGGGGAGATCGCGCGCGTCGCCTCACGCCTCGGCGAGTCGCGCCTGCCGGATGAAATCGACGTCGCGCCGCTCTATGGCGCGCTCGATCGCGGCGAGCAGGACCTCGCCATCGCGCCGGCGCGGCCCGGTCGTCGCAAGATCGTGCTCGCCACGTCGATCGCGGAAACCTCGCTCACGATCGAAGGCGTGCGCATCGTCGTCGACAGCGGGCTGGCGCGTGTGCAGCGCTTCGAGCCTGATCTCGGATTGTCGCGGCTCGAAACCGTGCGCGCTTCGCGCGCCAGCGTCGATCAGCGCCGCGGCCGCGCCGGCCGCACTGAGCCCGGCGTCTGCTATCGCCTGTGGGATGAGCCGCAGACGGCGGCGCTCCCAGCCTTCGCCGCGCCCGAAATTCTCGACGCCGATCTGTCCGGCCTTGCCCTTGATCTCGTGGCCTGGGGGGTGAGCGATCCGGGGCGACTGAAATGGCTCGATCCGCCGCCGGCGCCCGCCTGGAAGGAGGCCGTCGCGCTCGATCGCGAACTCGGGGCGCTCGACGACGACGGGCGGCTCTCCGACATGGGCCGCGCCGTACGGGCGCTGCCGCTCGCGCCCAGGTTGGCGCGAATGGTGGTCGAGGCGGCGCGCCACGGCGAGGCGAAGCGCGCCGCCGAACTCGCCATGCTGCTCTCGGAGCGCGGGACCGGCGGGGCCGACGCCGACCTTTCGCATCGGCTCGAGCGCCTGCGCGGCGAAAACTCCAGGCGGGCGCGCGACGCGCTACGGCTCGCGGGGCAATGGGCGCGGCAGGCGAATGGGGCCGCTGGCGGATCGCCCCCACCCCAGCCCTTCCCCGCTGGCGCGGGAGAGGGAGCGGACTCGGCGCTTCCTGTCGCGAATCGCCGATCATTAGCGTCCCCTCTCCCGCGCAGCGGGGGAGGGTCAGGGAGGGGGCAGTTATCAGACGGCGCGCTGATCACGCTCGCCTATCCCGATCGCATCGCCAAATCGCGCGGCGCGCGTGGCGAGTTCCTGATGGCGAACGGCCGCGCCGCGATATTGCCGGTCGAAGATCCTTTGTCGCGCGCGCCTTTTCTTGCCGTCGCCGAACTCACCGGCCGGGCGGCGCAGGCGCGCATCCTTGCGGCATGCGCGCTCACCGCCGAGGAGGTCGAGGCGATCGCCGGCGATCGCATCGAGACTCGCGATGAAACCACCTTCGACGCGGCGAGCGCGAGCTTGCGGCGGCGCGCCTTCCGGCGTCTCGGGGCGATACGACTCTCCGAGCGCAATCTGGCGGTCGAGGCGTCCGAAGAAAACGCGGGGATGCTGGCGCGCGGCGTCGCCGGCCTCGGCGTGGCGCGGCTGCCATGGACGAAGACGCAAATACAGCGGCGCGACCGGGTCGCCTTTTTGCGTCGCGCTGAGGGCGACGAGTGGCCGGACCTATCCGACGCCGCTCTGGCGGCAAGCGCCGAAGACTGGCTTGCGCCGTTCATTGAGGAGCGCACGTCGCTCGCGGACATTGCGACCGACGACCTCGAGGCCGCGCTCGCTCAGCTTCTCCCCTATGAGTTGTCGCGCAGGCTCGACGCCGAAGCGCCGCCGTATTTCGAAACGCCCGCCGGCGCGCGCCATGCGCTCGACTATGCCGCCGAGAACGGACCGATCCTCGCGGTGCGCGTGCAGGAGCTTTACGGCCTTTCAAGCCACCCGACGCTCGCGCGCGGACGCGCGCCGCTCACGCTCGAACTGCTCTCGCCGGCGCATCGGCCGATCCAGACGACGCGCGATCTGCCGAGCTTCTGGACGGGCTCATGGCACGAGGTGAAGAAGGAGATGAGAGGGCGCTACCCGCGCCATCTCTGGCCGGACGATCCGGCGGCCGCGCAGCCGACGACCCGGGCCAAGCCGCGGGGCTCGTGAGCCCTGCGGCCGAGCGAAGCGCGGAACCTTATGGCGCGCTCGCGGTCGTCGCGGGCGCTTCCGTACGCGGGAGCCGTTCTATCGTGACGGTCGCCGCGCCGGTGTTGTTTCGATAGGAAATCTGATCGCGCGCCGGCCAGGCGATATGCACGGCGTCGTTGACGAAGAGGAAAAATTCCCCCGTGTCGCTCGCAATGAATTCAGACACGAAAGTCTTGCGCGGGAAAGTCGTTGTGCAACTCCTCCCCTCATAGACGAAACTGTCCTGCGCCCAGGCCTTCTTCGCCGCGTCCAATTCTTCGGGCGGCAGGGGATCGCCAATGCCAAGCGAAAGGTCGCTGCCGGCGCAGGATTTCAGGTGCTTGTGAGTCGCACAAAAGCTGGCGTGCTCCGCCGAGTTTGCGTAGTCGGACGGCAGCGACGAACATTTCTTGCCATAACGCGACAAGGCGCCGCCGCCGTCGAGCGGGACCAGCGGCCATTCGACGTCTCCACGCTTGCCAATTCGGGCGATGGGTTGGAACCAGGCGGCCGAAGGCCACCGACGCAGGGCGACGCCGGCGCTGTAAACGAAACCTCTTCCATCAAACCCGTAAGGATCGGTGAGCATCAGCTGGTCGAGCCAAGGGTCGTCTTTTTCCGGGTCAATGCTGATCGTGAGGCGATAGGCTCCGCCGCGCTCCAGCATCCAGCCGCTCGCCCAGCACGGATCGCTGGTCGTAAATTTTCCGGTTGCGCGCGACACCCACTCGGGCGGACGAGCACCTTCACAGACGCGCCCAGAGCCCTCGAGGTAATTGAAGCCGATTCGGTTGATCGCAATGAAGACGGGGACGATCACGAGGACGAACGCATAAGCGACAGGCGTCAATGCGCGGCCGGCCTTAAGGACGGACCTTGCCGCAGGCGAGCTGCGTATCGTGCGCACGAATTGTGATGTTGCGCTCGGCTTGGGTTCAATGTCCTTCTTGAGTTTGTCGTTCTGGATGTTCCACGCCAAGCGCGCATGATAGCGCGTGGCGTCCTCGTAAGAGTCGCTCTTGTAGCGCAGAAAGAAATAGCCAATCACCAGCGCAATGCTGAAAAACGGATGATTCAGCGCCGCTTTGACATGGGCATAAAGATAGGAAGGCGTAATGGACAGGATTGTGTCGCCCATGCCGCGCAGCACATTTTCAAAGCCTGACATGAATCGCGATAGAGCGTCGCCAATGGGGCCGAGCACATGCAAAAGCCACTGGAACGGGAGCGCGATTCCCGAAATCTGGCTCCAAACGCCTTTATTAAAGTCCTCAATCGCCGGAGCAATCACCGGTAGGGCGAGCGCCGTGACGAACAGGGCCACGAAGAAAAAATAAGCAATTCGGTTCAGCCACACAAAGTCACGGGCGATTTCCATCTCGTTCCGGTCGGGGGCGTCGAGTTTCTTCATCGCCACCTGGGCGATGTCGAGTTGGCTGTCGTCGTTTTGCAGGTTCTCCGGCTCCGAGGCGCGATCCGCCTTGCGAATGAGCGTGTAATCCGAGCCGGTCTCGGCGCGCGTGATGGAGCCGTCCGGCATGAGCACGTCGGCGCCTTTGGCTCCGCGCGCGGCTACGTCGGCGCTGATTTCGCCGAGCGCCAGCGGCGCGTAATCGTCGCTGCCGTCAACGAGCCGTTCAACGACCGTATGGTGGACGGTTGGCCGGCAGTAGGGGTGCTTGTCTGGATCCTCCAGCTCCACTTGTCGTGGATCGTAGCGATACAACACCGCCGCGCCGGCTCGAGAGTTATGCAGCGGTCCGAATGGCGTCGCTGTCCTTCTGAATTCGGCCAGCGCCGTTGCGTGGAAATTGAGCGCTCTGTCGGCGTCAGCGTTCTCAACTTCTCGAATCATCCACACCAGCGGGCAATGCGCCGTCATGTCGTCTGGATAACCGCCGCCGACGTCGGAATGCACGCCGGCGAACCAAACTTCCTCAATGCGTTTGGGCTTTGGCGTTTTTAAATCGTCCTCAGGTTCCTTCAGATCATCCTCAAGAAGGGATACGCGGATTGGATGAAAGGTTAGGCGTTCGTCATCAAGGCTCAAGGCCTGACGAACCCGATTTACTTGTTTCCAGATCGTATGATCGCCGCCGAATTTGATCGGGAAGACGAAGCGATGGATGACATCGCGCATCTCTTCGATCGGCACGCCATAGGCTTCGACCGTGTCGAACAGTCCCACAAAGTCGATCGATAATTCGCAAGGTTGGCGGTCCGAAGCCGCCTTTTTTACTTCAGCATAGCTCGGCTGCCCTCGAAGCTGCTTCCAGACGCCCAGGATGGCGTCTCGCAGCTGGGGCAAACGCAATAGAACCCAGATATTCTTTTTCCGTTCCTCATCCTGCGCGCAGAACGCCCGCCACGCGTCGTTTGAATTGCGAACCATCTCCTGGTGGGTTACCCGCTTTCCGCCGAATTCCGTCGGCAGCAGCCCTTGCTTGTGAATCAGGTCGATCAGCATTCGAATGGTGAATGCGCCGCGGCTGAAGCCGAACATATAAATTGCCGGGCGCGGCTCGCCGGGCTCCCAATTCCAGGACAGAAAGCGATAAAGCTTGCGCACGTTCGACGGCACGCCGAAGCCCGTGGCGCCGTCCAGCATCGCGAGCGGCTTGAAGCCCTCGGTGCCGACGCCCGCAATGTAGTAAACGACCTGATCTTTGTCCGAGAGGCAGAGCGCCTGGGAAAGCCGATTGATGTTTGAGACTTGCACCAGTCTTCCGTTTCCGGTGCCATCCGCCAAAATAACAATTTTCTTGACCATAGCGAAACCTCGAAAAGATAAAAGCAATTGGTCCCAGCAATGGAAAACCCTACGAGCGCCTTCGGCGTCCGGCAAGCCGAAATTGACCGCCTTCGGACCGAAATTTGGCGCGGCGCGGATTTTCGCTTAAGTCAAGGCCGCCAAGGCGACGCTCGTCAAGCGAAGGACCATTGATGTTTCCCAAGCCCGTCCCGAATCTGCGCCCGAATACATTCGAATATGAAGAGGCGCCGCTCATCAAGTCGACCGGCTTTCGCGAATATGACGCGCGCTGGCTGTTTGGCGCCGACCTCAATCTGATGGGCGTGCAGGCGCTCGGCATGGGTCTTGGCGCGCTGCTGCGCGAATTGGGCGTCGCGCCTGAGATCGTCGTCGGCCACGATTACCGCAGCTATTCTTCATCGATCAAACTGGCGCTGGTGAGCGGCCTCATGGCCGCCGGCGTGCGCGTGCGCGACATCGGCCTCGCTTTGTCGCCGATGGCCTATTTCGCGCAGTTCGACCTCGATGTCGCGGCCGTCGCGATGGTGACGGCCTCGCATAACGACAATGGCTGGACGGGCGTGAAAATGGGCGCGCGGCGGCCCGTGACCTTCGGGCCCGAGGAGATGGGCCGTCTGAAGGACATCGTTCTCGCCGGCGAATTTCACGAGACGGAAGGCGGCTCCTACCGCTACATCGAAAATTTCGGCGCGCGCTATATCGACGACCTCACCCGCAGGCCGCCGTTCGCCCGCAAGATGAAGGTCGTCGCCGCCTGCGGCAATGGCACCGCCGGCGCCTTCGCGCCGCAGATGCTGGAGCGTCTCGGTTGCGAAGTCATCCCGCTCGACGTTGCGCCTGACTATACCTTCCCGCGCTACAACCCGAACCCTGAAGATTTGCACATGCTGCACGCCATCGCCGACAAGGTGCGCGAGACCGGCGCCTGCGTCGGGCTCGGCTTCGACGGCGACGGCGATCGCTGCGGCGTCGTCGACAACAATGGCGACGAGATCTTCGCCGACAAGATCGGCGTCATGCTCGCGCGCGATCTCTCCAAGGTTCATCCGAACGCGTCATTCGTGGTCGACGTGAAGTCGACCGGCCTGTTCGCGACCGACCCGGAACTCGTCGCGCGCGGCGTCGTCACGGAATATTGGAAGACGGGGCATTCCTACATCAAGCGCCGCGTCAGCGATCGCAAGGCGCTCGCCGGCTTCGAAAAGTCGGGGCACTTCTTTTTCAACGAGCCGATCGGACGCGGCTATGACGACGGGCTGCTCACTGCCGTGCACGTCCTTGAAATGCTCGATCGCAATCCAACGAAGTCGATGGCCGAGCTCTACGCCGAACTGCCGAAGACCTGGGGCTCGCCGACGATGTCGCCGCATTGCGACGACGAAAAGAAATATGGCGTCATCGACAAGGTGACGGCGCGCATCGAGGCGATGCGCGCGCAGGGCGAACAGATCATCGGCCAGCCGATCCGCGACGTCGTCACCATCAATGGCGTCCGGGTGACGGTCGCCGACGGCACCTGGGGCCTCGTGCGCGCGTCGTCGAACAAGCCGGAACTCGTCGTCGTCGTCGAAAGTCCTGTGTCGCAGTCGCGCATGAAGGAAATGTTTACGGCGATCGACGCCGTGCTGCGCGAAAATCCCGAGGTCGGCGCCTACAATCAGACGATATAGAGCCGTTGGAGGCGATCGGCTTCTCGACAAATCGGACGAGGCGCCAAAATGGAACCGATGCCGCGCGGAGTTCTCGCCGACCTCCTGACCTTTTTGCGGTTCTATTCGCGTTTTCCGATCGGCGACGGCGCGCAGGCGCGGCTTGATTTCGCGCGCATGGCGCCGGCGCTTCCGATCGCCGGCGCCGTGATCGGCGCCACGGGCGCGGCGGGTCTATTGGTGGCGCGCATCTGCCATTTTCCTGCGCTCGTCTGCGCGCTCGTCGCTGTCGCGGTCCTCGTGCTCGCCACAGGCGCGCTGCACGAGGACGGACTCGCGGATGTCGCGGACGGGTTCGGCGGCGGCGCGACGCGAGAGTCGAAGCTCGCCATTATGCGCGACAGTTGCATTGGGACCTATGGCGCGCTGGCGCTGTGTTTCTCGATCCTGCTGCGCGTCGCGGCGCTCGCGTCACTCTTTGAGCGAAGCGTTGCGCTCGCGGCGCTCGCGCTCGTCTTCGCCGGCGCCATGTCGCGCGTCGCCGGACTGGCGCCGATGATGTGGCTTCCGCCAGCGCGCGCCGATGGTCTCGGCGCGACCGTCGCTGCACCCTCGCGCGAGGTCTGGGCGCGCGCCTGGTTCGCCGCCGCCGGCATTGGCCTTGCGCCCTGGCTTGCCGGCGCCGGCGTCAGCCAGATCGCGGTTGCGATCGTCGCCGCCTTCGCCGTCGCCGCTCTCATCGCCAATCTCGCCAAAAGACAGATCGGGGGCTACACGGGCGATGTGCTCGGCGCCGCGCAGCAGCTCGCCGAGATCGCCATTCTGGCGGCGCTGTCCGCCGCGTGAGAGTCAGGCGGTTTCGGCAGCTTCGGCGTCTTCCAAATTCGCCGCTTCGGCAAAGCGCGTCCGAGCGGCGCGTACTTCGCCGACGGCCTCGAGCAGCGTTTCGACTCCGGCGCCAGGCTTGACGGCCTCGAGCGCCAGCCGTCGGCGGAACGACCGAGCGCCTGGCATCCCAGCGAAAAGTCCGAGAAGATGGCGCGTCATGGCGGCAAGCCGTTCACCTCTCGCCAACTGTCGCTCGACATAGGGAAGAAAGGCGTCGACGGCCTCGAAGAGGTCTGCCGCCGGCGCGGGCTCTCCGAACAAGCACGGATCAACTTCAAGCAGCAACGCGGGATCGTGATAGGCGGCGCGCCCGATCATCACGCCATCGACGAATTGCAGTTGCTCCTGCATCTCAGCCATCCGCGTCAGCCCGCCATTGATGGCGATGGGAACGTCCGGCAAGGCGCGCTTGAGACGGTGCACCAGCGGATAGTCCAGCGGCGGAACGTCCCTGTTTTCCTTTGGCGAGAGGCCCTTGAGCCAGGCCTTTCGGGCATGCACGAACAGCGCGTCGGCGCCGCTTTCGACGCAGGCTTCGGCAAGCGCGAACAGCGCATGTTCCTCCTGATCGTCGACGCCGATGCGGCATTTCACCGTAACAGGAATTGAGACGGCGTCCTTCATCGCCTTGACGCAGTCGCCGACGAGCGCCGGCTCGCGCATGAGACAGGCCCCGAACGCGCCGTTCTGTACGCGATCCGACGGGCAACCGACGTTGAGATTGATCTCCGCGTAGCCAAATTTCTCGACGATAACCGCCGACTTCGCCAGCGCAGCCGGCTCGGCGCCGCCGAGCTGCATGGCGACGGGCTGCTCAAAAGGATCGAACGCCATCAGCCGCGCCCGATCGCCATGGATCACCGCGCCCGTCGTGAGCATTTCCGTGTACAGGCGCGCGCGCCGCGACAACAGACGATGGAAGTATCGGCAGTGCCGATCCGTCCAATCCATCATCGGCGCCACGGAGAATCTAATATCTTGATTTGTAAGCATTATCCGTTTAGTCTCAACGGCATAGGTCGCGTCGTGTGCACTCCTTTCTACGCCTCGATACGACATTTTTCGCTACTTTTCGACTTCTCGCAATTATTGCGCTGGGTCGACTTGGTTTGGTGGGGAAGGGGATCGAACGGGATCGTCTGCCAACACAAGCTGAAATCGATCGGATCATCGCTGCATTCGAAAGTAACACAAGACAACGCACTCCGGTCGGCCGGATCATTCATTTTGCCATCGCAACCGCCGTGCGACAGGATGAAATAAGCAGAATACGGTGGGATGATTTCGATGCCGCTGAGAAGATGTTACTCATTCGAGATCGCAAGGACCCCCGCCGAAAGAGCGGAAACTACCAAAGGATTCCGCTTCTCGCCGTCTGCGGTTACGATCCCTGTGCGATTGTCGAGAAACAGCGAACGCTTTTCGGAAAGAGCACGGGGCGAATTTTTCCCTACAACGGAAAGTCGGTTGGAACAGCCTTTCGAAGGCAATGCCGTGAATTAAAGATAGCGGATTTGCATTTCCATGATTTGCGACATGAGGGTAGGAGCCGTCTCTTTGAGGCAGGGTTTACTGTAGAGCAGGTCGCCTTGGTTACAGGCCACAAAGAGTGGAAAATGTTGCGGAGGCACTCATGAGCTTCGTCGCCGCGCCAAGCCTCGCTGCATAGGTGATCGGAAAGGCGCTTTCAGAAAACTAACATCGATCACGGACCACTTTCGTGGGGGCGCCTCAAGCTCCTTTCCGAATATTTCGTTGCAATGCTTACGACTGTTTGCATTATTTCCCTTGCGGCAAAATGCCTTATGGGATTATGCTTATGCTTATGCTTAAGCCGCACGCCCGTTCCGATAGGTATAGAATATATAAAGTAAAATTGGCTTGTCCGGGCATTGGGGGCCTCCTAAGTGTAGGAGTGCCTCGATGTCTTTGGGGTAGATGCGCCCATGGTTTTCAAAATTGACACGCAGCACGCTAAGATTCTGCTGATCGACGATGACCCGGATATGCGCTGGGCCATGCGAAATATCTTGGCGGACGCCGGGTTCAGCGTCGCGGAAGCAGAAGCCGGAGGAGTCGGCCTCGAGATTGCCAGTCGCCGAACGCCGGATACAGTTCTGCTCGACATGCGGATGCCCGGCCTCGGCGGCGAAGAGGTCTTGCGACGGCTGCGCCGACTCGACCCCACTCTGCCGGTCATTATCATCACTGCCCACGGCACGATCTCCGGAGCGGTGAGCGCAGTGCGCGATGGCGCATTTGATTACCTCACCAAGCCGTTCCGCAACGAGCATCTGCTGGACACTGTGCAGCGGGCGGTCGCGCGCAGAAACGCCGCTCATTCCGTGGCCACTGGCGTCCGCGCCGCCGTCGCCGCGACGATGGGGCAAGGACCTGCCATCCAGAAGTTGGCCGCGCAGATCGAGGCCGTCATCTCGACCGATTATTCCGTCGTCATCCAAGGGGAGACCGGCACCGGCAAGGAGCTCGTCGCCTGCAGCCTGCATCGGTACGGCCGCCGCGCAACCCACCCATTCGTGGTGGTCGATTGCGGCGCCATCTCCGAGGCCTTGACCGACAGCGAATTTTTCGGCCACGAGAAAGGAGCGTTCACCGGCGCCGGCGACCGACGCCGCGGTTGGTTCGAAGCGGCCGCCAACGGCGGAACTGTCTTCCTAGACGAAATTGGAAATCTCGCGTCGACGGGGCAGAAAGCTTTGTTGCGAACCCTCGAGGAGCGCAAAATTCGCAGAGTAGGCGGAGGCGATCTGATCGACCTGGACGTGCGCGTCATCGCGGCCAGCAACGACGACCTCAAGGAACACGCCAAGACAGGAGCCTTTCGCGAAGATCTCTTCTTTCGATTGGCCGAATATGTCATCACCGTTCCGCCCTTGCGCTCGCGTCAGGAGGACATCGGATTCCTCACGCAGCGCTTTCTGACGCAAGCGCGCGAGTCCTTGGGGCGGCCGCCGGTTGAAGTCACGTCGTCGGCCCTGGATCTGCTTCGAGCCTATCATTGGCCGGGCAATGTCCGAGAGTTGCGCAACGTCATGCGGCGGGCCGCCCTTACCGTGTCAGACATGCTCGGCCCTTCACAGTTGGCGGACAGTCTCGGCCAGGGTGTCGCGCCTGTCGTTCCTGCTCGAGAGACGCCGGACGGTTCTACATCGTTACGTCATCGCGTTCAGCGCCATGTTCGCGCGTTCGAGCGCGACGCCATCGTTGGCGCGCTCGAGCAAGCAAAAGGCAACAAAGCCAAGGCGGCCCGTCTCCTCGGCATCGACTACAAGACCTATCGCATGAAGCTAAAGTTGTTTGAGGGACGCGAGGGAGCGGTCCCCGATGGCCGAAGTTGAATCGTTCCCACTCGCTGGCAGCGACGCCGATTTGCCTTTGGTGGCTGCCGAAGAAGTGATCTGCCTGTTCGCCTTCATCGAGTGCGCCGACTCTCTCGAGCCGCCCGATGAACCGCCGGAGCGGCGGCTCATGCTGCACCGTGTAGGAGCAGTCGTGGCTTTGATTGGCGTTGCGCCGACGGCGGATTATTGCGGCGCTGACGCCGAACGTCGTTTGGCCGATGTCGCCTGGCTCGCGCCTCGCGTTCGTCGCCATGCCGAGATCATGGATTGGGCGATGCGACGATCGCCGGTCTTCCCCGTCCCCTTCGGAACCCTCTATTCGAACATCGCCAGTCTGACGACGTTCATGCGTGCGCACGAAGCGACGATCGCTGATTTCTTCGAGGCCGTCGCGGACAAGGAAGAGTGGGAATTGCGGGCGGTCGCCCAGTTTGACCGCCCAGATATGCTGGACAAATTGGCTTGTAGCGCATGGCCGGACTGGCGGGAGCTGCCGAAGGGCGCCCGCTATATGCGTCTCTGCCGGGATCGCGCCGCGCTGGTCGATTTCGGCTGCGCCGAAGCCGCCGCCTTCGTACGCGACTTCGTCGTGGAGCTACGGCCGTTGACGGCAGGCATTCGCCTCCAAGACGTCCATCGCCTGCCCGACTCCGAAGGGAGCCGGCCGATCGCCCGTTATGCCCTTCTCGTGCCGCTATCAAATGTCGCCGCGATGCGGACGCGCATAGAGGAGATTGCCGCGGACGCTGCGCGCCGAGATGTCACGGTCACATTGTCTGGCCCCTGGCCACCGTTTAGTTTTCGACCAGATCTCAAATCACCCCAATAAATAACCATGATTCGAGACGTAATATGTTCCTCGCCACGCTCGATTACGAGAGCTTTTTTCACGCCGTCATGGCGACGATCCCCTCGTCGATTCTGATCCTCGACGAACGCCTCGCCGTCTTATCCGTCAACAACAATTTCCTGGAAAAATCTCGAGGCGTCTTGAGTTCGACGCTCGGCCGCCGCTTGCACGAGATTTTTCCTGCCGCGTTCCAAGACACGGCGCTGGATCACCAGATCCGAGACGTTATCGCCACCGGCAGGACATTGCATCGCCAGCGCATGACCTATCGAGCGCCGGGCGTATCGCTCCGGACATATTCATATAGCATCTGTCCGCTGCAGCTACAGAGAGGTCGGCGCGGCGCTATCTTAGTAATGGACGACGTGACGGACCTGCTGCAACTCGGAGAGGAAGTGCGGCGGATGCAGCTGCATCTTGCCAGCATCGTCGAGAGCGCAGGGGACCTCATCGTCTCCACGGACCCGCAAGGGGCTATCATGACATGGAATACTGCGGCGGAGAAATCCACCGGCTACACGCATGTCGAAGTGCGCAACTCCAAGCTCGCGGACCATATAGAAGAACCCCAAAATCAAGACGTTGAAGCTTGCTACCGTGGAATTGCCGAGATAGATGATCGTCGTTCGGTCGAATGGCCGATGCGATGCCGCAATGGAGAAAGCATACCTGTGTCCTGGCGGCTGTCGCGGATGACCGATGACACCGGCAAGGTTACGGGGGTCGTGGTCGTCGGACGCAATCTCGTCGAGCAGCGCGCCATGGAAGCGCAGATTCACCAAGGCGAGAAGCTTGCCGCGCTTGGCATGGTCATCGGCGGCATCGCCCATGAGATCCGAAATCCATTAGGAGTCAGCTCCGCCGCTGCGCAGCTCATGAAGGGCAGAATCGCCACGCCGGTTCTGCTCGGAGAGTGCATCGACAAGGTTATCGGCGGCATCGATCGGGCGTCTCTCGTCGTTGAAAGCCTCTTGCGTTTTGCGCGGCCGGGGCCGATCAGCGAGACAACCAAGGTCAATGTGCTCGATATGCTAAAGAACGCGTTGATGTTCGCCTCTGGCGAGGCTGCGGCGGGAACCGCAATCGAGTGGAAGCTGCCGTTCATAACGGACTCTCTTTATGCCGAGGGCGTGCAGAACCTTCTCGAGCTCGTCATTATCAATTTCGTTCTGAACGCCTTCCAAGCGATGCCCAGCGGCGGCAGGTTGACCATCGCCGTTCGGCGTGAAGCGGCCGAGATCATCATCGAAATCAGTGATACGGGCCCGGGGATACCAGAGGCTCATGTTTCGAAAATTTTCGATCCTTTCTTCACGACGCGGTCTGACAGCCGCCGATCCGGGCTCGGCCTTTCCGTGTCTCATTCGATCGTGCGCCAGCACGGTGGCAGCGTGACCGTCCGCAGCTCGCCGCACGAGGGCACAACATTCATCGTGCGTATCCCGGTCGCGCGCGACCGGGATACGCGCGCCGAGGAGCGATCCTGATTTGACGGCGTTCGTGACTCCAACCGTGCCTGAAAAGGTCCTCGTCGTCGATGACGACCAAGACATGTGCTGGATTCTCGAGGTCGCGCTCACCGGTTTGGGTTGCGCTGTGACAACCGTCTGCTCGGCGCAAGAGGCTATCGCGTCGGTTGCCGTCCATGCCTTTCCGATCGCCTTTGTCGACGCCCGGCTGCCGGATATGGATGGCCTGCGTCTAATCGAGGAGCTGCATAGCTTACGGCCGGCAATGCGAATAATCATGATCTCCGGTTATTATTTCGAAGACGACATACGCATATTGGAAGCTGTGCAGGCGTCTGCGATCGACGGTTTCCTCGCCAAGCCGTTTCAGATCGATGCGATCGTGGCGGCGCTCACGGGAAAGAGCAACGGGAAACATCGCCCCTGATACCGGGCGCGCTCGCCCGCATTCTGCACGCGCCGCTGCGAGCCGGCATTGGCGTCGAATTCTCAAGCATCTGATTTCGCACATCTACTTTGTTTCTTACGGAAGTGCGTCCGAATGGCATTGCGTTTGCTCCGCACATAGCGGCCGGAAGAGTATCGATTCATTCCGGCAAGTTCTCGAAGAGCTCAAAGACGTCATTAAGGAGATACTTCATGGCACGCGTACAAAAGTCCACTGACTCGTCGAGCCTCGCCGAAGTCGTCGATCGGATCCTCGACAAAGGCATCGTCATCGATGCGTGGGTCAAGGTTTCGCTTGTGGGAATTGAGCTGATCACGATCGAAGCTCGCGTCGTGGTGGCCTCCGTCGAGACCTACCTCAAATACGCCGAAGCGGTCGGCCTAACAGCCTCCGCCGCAGCGCCCGCGTAACCCTACAGCCAATGCTTGCCGGGAGAGTGAGCAGTCCTTAGCTCACGCTTCCGGCGGCGACAGGCCTGAAACGGAGGATTCGACATGGCGAAAGTGGCGGAAGGCATGGCGCGCGTGGCGGACGGCATCACGTCGGGTCGTCAGCAGCGCAACAAACTGGCGATAGAGATTAAGAATGCGACGAGAGATCGTAGGAGCGAAGTCCGCTCATTGCTGCAGCGCTTGAATGCGTCGCGCGTTAGAGCGAGCCGCGAGCATGCGGCGGAAGTCAAGCAGGCAACGCGTGCGCGCCGCGGCGAAGTCCAGTCGTTGATGCAAGGATTAAAGACGGCGCGGGGCAGAGCCACTCGCGAATATAGAAGAGAGGCGATTGTCGTATTCAACGGACGGCGCAGCGAGGTGAAGGCGCTTATGGCGCAGTTCCGGCGCGTGCGGGTTGCGCGTCGGCAGCACTTCCAGGAACTCGCGGTGGCGCAGCGTGACAAGGCGGCGGCCTTCATGCGTGATCTGACCAATAGCGTCGCCGCCCTTCTCGACAATTTCGCCAAAGATGGTCGCGATCGCGCCGCGGCGATCCGCGGACGTCTCGCAGCTTACGCGTTGGATCGTCGTGAAGCGATCGCCATATGGCGTGGAAGCCGGCGACAGGACGTCGCCCAAGCCGCCCATCGGTCGGCGCCCGAGTCCCGCCCTGCTCAAACAGAATCTTCTGTTCCGCAGAGTCCATCCGCCCCGGCGCATGATATCGCCGCTGCGCAAGGGTCGGACACGGCTCCTCGGTCGGGAAAGCGTCCGTTCGGCGGTTGGGGCCATAAAGGCTCGAGCGAACGTCATGGAAAGGATGAGAAATGAGCGCTGTCACCGCCTTTCCAAGCCGTGATCCGATCGCCGATGAATCTTTTGGTGACGATCATGGCTCCATCGCACTGGGCCCGAGCAATGCATTCGTGACCTCTCCGGCCGTCCAGGAGATCACGGAACGGGCCCTCGCTTATCTCGAAGCGGGCTATGCGGTTCATTTCTCTGGGCCGGCCGGCACAGGGAAGACGACTCTTGCTTTCCATGTCGCCGCGCAGCTTGGTCGACCGGCCATCTTGCTTCATGGCGATCACGAGTTCGGTAGCTCCGACCTGATCGGGCGCGAGAGCGGCTATCACAAGTCGCGCGTCGTGGATAACTACATCGCGTCCGTCGTCAAGCTCGAAGAGGAAGGGCGCGCACTCTGGATCGACAACCGCATCACGACGGCTTGCCGGCTCGGCCATTCGATCATTTACGACGAATTCAACCGCAGCAAGCCGGAGGCCAACAACCCCTTCCTGAGCATCTTGTCGGAAGGCGTCCTCAATGTTCCTGGCTTACATGGTCGAGGCGAAGGTTACGTCAACGTCCATCCTCGGTTTCGAGCTATATTTACCTCGAACCCTGCCGAGTATGCGGGCGTTTACCGTACCCAAGACGCGCTGTTGGATCGTATGATCACGCTCCCTCTCGATCATTATGACCGCGAGACAGAGATCGCCATCACGGCCAGTAAATCCGGCCTTGATATGGCTCGCGCCGCGCGGGTGGTCGATTTGGTGAGGCTGTGCCGCTCGGAGTGCGAGGATCCTCATCATCCAACTCTGCGGGCCTCGATCGCCATTGCACGGGTGCTCGCCGCGCGTGGCGGCGAAGCGAGCTTGCGCAACTCCGTCTTTGTTTGGTCGAGCCGAGACATCCTCAGCCAGTCGTCGAAGCCTGGAAAGAGCGAAGGCGCGATCTCGTCTGCTTTCGTCGATTTTCTTCTCCGGCGGTTGGAAAGCGTGGGCGACGCTGCGCCGCTCAATTAGGGGACGATGACAATGGCGCTTCAAAGACGGCCATCACGGGGACTTGCCGAGCTACGAACGCTGACTGGGCGTTCGGATACGCAGATTCCCGCTCACAAAGCTTATCTCCGTATCAGCTTTCTCGAGCTCGAGCGCGCGCGGCGAACGCAAGAATTGCGGACTTGCAGAGATCGCTCCGACATGATCCGCGACCGGTTTCGTGAAATCGACGCTGAAATTGCCAGCATTCACGCAAGTCTCGACGGGACTGCTCCTCGAGCACAGGCAGTCCAGGCGCCGCATCGGTCGCCCGTCGGACGTCGGCCGGCGACGCGACATTTTCAAATCAACTACTGAGACGCCCGAACGGCGACTCAGTGGACAAAATCCACCGGAGCATCCGCGCAATTTGCAACAGACGTTTACCGTGATCCCGCTTACGCCAGGCGAATTTTGGCGAGCCGAACGACCTGAATGCCGGGGACAAAACAAATGGTGCAGAAAAGTGAAAAAGCCGAACATGCGGCGCCTCATCAAAAGACGCCGATCGTCAAGACGCCGCCGCCTTTAACGCCGGAGTCTGCGGTCGCGCCCATTGGCAGGCTGTCGGCGGCTCGCGCCGCAGTGCAGCGGTTTCTTTCGACCGAACTGGGCGCGCAGGAAGTCCGCATCACCAAGATCGTCCCCGTCGACCGCGGCTCAGAGGGATGGTCCGCTGAAGCCGAAATCCTCGTGCCGAATCTCGAGGTCAAGATGCTCGGCCTCCCGCTGACCCAAGAAGTTCTCGAACGGGAGCACTACGCGCTCGAACTCGACGCGGATTTGACTGTCTGGTCGTACGAGAACCTCAAGCCGGAGGACGGCTAAGGCATGACCATCTCCAGTCGAATCGAACACACAATCGATCCGTTCATATCCAGCATGATCCTGGTTGAACGGTCCGCAACCTTTCGAAGGTCATGGTCTTAGAAAACCAACAGGCGGGTCCGACCCGCGGGAGGGTGGTTGATGGGCCTTTACGTCTATGCGGTCGGCAGATCCGACGATGGCGAATTGCCGCCGCTGCGCGGCGTCTTCGACCGGCCCGCCTATCGGCTCGATGTGGGCTCCCTTTACGCAGTCGTGAGCGAGTGCCCCGTCGGCGCGGTGCGCGCCGAACGCCGTAACATCGCCGCGACGCAACGTGTGCTCGCCGCTCTCAACGCGAAATTCGATCTTTTGCCGATGGCGTTTGGCACCATAACGAAATCGAAAGACGATCTCCGGCTTTTCCTCGATGAGCATCACGAGACTCTTACAGCGCAGCTGCAACGCATCTCTGGCGCAATTGAAATGAGTCTGCGTTTGAGCCTTGAGGTTCCCGATCCGATCGCCTACGTCGTCGAACGCACGCCGGCGCTGAAGGCGGCGCGGGAACGAACTTTTCACAGCCGCCGAGCGCCCTCGTACGACGACAGAATCCGCCTTGGCCAGATGGTCGACGAGGCGCTGCGTCAGTACCGCGATGCGCGAACCTCGCAGGTCATGGCGGTGGTCGGAGAGTCCTGCGCCGAACTCATCGCATTGCCGGTTCGCGGCGAGAAGGAGATTGCGAACCTTGCGGCGCTCGTGTCTCGCTCCGATCTCGATCGGTTCGAAGCGGCCGTCCATGAATCGGCGGCGCAGACCGACGAAGACATCGCCTTCAATATCGGCGGTCCATGGCTGCCGCATAATTTCGTGCAGTTCGATCCAAGCGACCGATAGATCGCGCATCGTCGCGGCCTATCTGGGAGAACGAGGCAATGTTCATCCTCGATGATCTGTTAGCGGCGACGTCGAATGTTGTGGTCTCCATTCTGCGGAAAATTCTGACCGTCAGACACGGCAGCGCGGTTCGAAAAGCACGACTGAGAAAGCATACATCGGCGCCATCGATCGGCGGAGGACAAGATCATGATCATCATCGACAGCCTGTTGGCGGCGCCGCTACGCGGTCTAATGTTCGTTCTCGAGAAGATCGATGAGGCTGTCCAGAAGGAGATCGAGGCGGAGGAGCAGGCGGTCATGGCGGATCTATCGGCGCTCCACCGCGCGCTCGACAGCGGAGCAATGACAGAAGCGGAATTCGACGTGCGCGAAAAGAAATTGCTGGACCGGCTCGATCGTCTGCATTCGGAAGGTGGAAGCGATGCCCACGGCGATGCCAGTTCCTGACCTTGGCCCGTCCAACGCGGCGCCGCCATATCGCGATCATTTGTCGCTGGCGGATGCGCTCGATCGAATCCTCCAACGCGGCGTGTCGGTGCAAGGCAACCTGACCATCGGGCTGGCGGACGTCGACCTGTTGTTCCTCGATCTGCGACTGCTGTTGGGCTCGGTCGACGCGATCTGGCCAGATGGCGCTCCGCCCGTCCCCGCGGTCTGTCCGCGGACGCCCCCGTCGCCCCCATCGCCCCCGCCCCCGTCGCCCCCGTCGTCGGAGACACCCGCCGCTCGGCCCGAGATCGGATCGCGCGACGTCGCGCCCGGGAGAGTCGATGGCGGCCCGCCGATCGCCCTGAATGACCGCCGAAGCGCGGACGGGTCATCGCCGGCGCAAGGCCTCGTGCGACTCGTGCTGACCCTCGTGAAATTGCTTCATGAGGTGCTCGAACGGCAGGCCGTGCGGCGTATGGAGGCAGGGCGGCTCACGGACGCGCAAATCGACAATGTCGGAATGGCGCTCATCGCTCAAGCCGAGGAAATCTTGCGCTTGCAACGGCAGTTCGGCTTTTCCGACCGGGATATCTCCCTCGATCTCGGCGTTCCCGACGGCGCGCTATGAAAGGTATCGCTATGCCCCCCGCCAAGTCCATGACGCATTCTGTCGAGAGCACGAACCTCGCCGATTTGCTCGAGCGCATCCTCGACAAAGGGGTCGTCGTAGCCGGCGATATATCGATCAAGCTCGTCGAGGTCGAACTGTTGACGATTCAACTGCGCCTGGTGATCTGCTCGGTCGATAAGGCGCGCGAACTCGGCCTCGATTGGTGGAACCATACTGGACGTCCGGACCGCCTGGCGTCCGAGCGCAATGCGGCGCTGGAGGCGATGGATGAACGATTGGGACGGATCGAGCAGGCGCTAGGCGCCGTCGTCGCGGCGCCATTCGAACGCGGGAGTACGGCTCATGAGTAAGAAAGACCCGAGTGATAAGGATGACGTCACTGGCGCCGCAGGCTTCGAAAAGATAGCGCGCGGGCTTTCCGACCTTTTCAATGTGCTCGCCGATTTCGACCAGCTTCCACGCCGCGGCCGGCACGAGAAGGATGGGCGGGTGATGGAATATTCCTTCGGAACGCGCACGCTAGGCGAAGCGGCGGCGGAGAAGCGGGCCTCGGAGGAGAGGCCGACGCGCTCGGAAACGCCGCCGCAAAGAGCGGCCAAGCGAAGCTCGCTCGAGGTCCTCGAGCCCGTCACGGACATATTCGACGAACCGGGCGAAATGGTGCTGCTCTTTGAATTGCCTGGCGTCGAACGCAAAGATGTTCGCTGTGTCCTCGATGGCGATATCCTGCTGCTCGAGGCGAAGGCGGGCGAAAGACTTTACCGCAAGGAAACGCTCATTGAAGAAAAACTCGCCGCGGGTTCGCCACATCTCAATCTGCGCAACGGCGTTCTCGAGGTTCGGTTGAACAAGCAAACGTAGCGTCCCCCGGTCGCGGTGTGGCTGGGAACGGAGCAACCTGCGAGATGGCGCGATTGATATATGTGCCGGTGGTTCACAGCACGGCGGAGATGGGCTCCGCCGCGCCAGGTTACAAGGCGGCCTTCGTCGCTCGCTATGGCGAGAGCAAATGGGTGGAGCGATCGGCTGAATTCGACGCCATTTGGGGCGCTATCGCCGACGCGATCAAGACGCTCGGATTCGATCTCAAGCACGTCAAACTCTATCAGGATAGCCTGCCGGTCTGCGGCCGAGAGAATGATTTGGTGCGGGACTTGGCGTCCCAGGGTAGTCGCAATCACCAGCTCCTCGAGAGTCTCGTGCGCGAAGGCGCCACACTCGTCGGCACCGAGTCGCCGGCTCTGCTTCTTGATGAATATAAGCTGTTGCAGTCTCCCGAGCGTACCGAGGCGCAGGCTGCGGCTCTCCTGGAGGCGCGCGACCGATTCATCGCCGAGAAAATCGACGCGACGCTTCGCGATGACGAGGACGCCATACTGTTCATAGGCGCTCTACATAAAGTCACGAAGTTTCTACCTCAGCGCATCAAGGTCGAATATTTGGCGGTGCGAGGCCAGTAGCGACGGTCGATGACCACAAGTGGAGAGATCGATGTCCGACGAAGCACCCGACAATGGCGAGAAGTTGCGGCTGACGGTCGTCGAGGCGCGGCGCGACGACATAGGACGCGGGATCGTCCGGATTGATCCCGAAACTCTGCGGAAGATCGGCGCTTCGCCTGGCGACGTGCTGGAGATCGAAGGTCGCACGAAGACCGTCGCGAAGGCGATGCCGACCTTTAAGGATCAAAGGGGGCAACAGATCATTCAGCTCGACGGCGTCGGCCGCACCAATGCAGGCGTGGCGCTTGGCCAGAAGGCTCTGATCAAAAAGGTTTCTCATGCCGTCGCTCGGCGCGTGGTCGTGGCTCCATTGGGCGCCGGCGCCTTGCATGAGGACGAAATCGAACACACGGCGCGCCGCCTCGACGGGCTCGCCGTCAGAACCGGCGACCGTGTGCGAATCGCCTTGTTCGGAGGAAATCATCGAGATTTTAATGTGATGCGGACAGAACCCGACGGGCCGGTCATGATCCATCCCGACACCCTGCTCGCGGTCGAAGGCGCCCGTGGCGGCGAGCAGAAACGAGCGGCTTCCGAGGCCGAGGACATCGTCACCTATGACGATCTCGGCGGAATGGAGCGTGAAGTCGCGAAGATTCGCGAAATGATCGAGCTGCCTCTGTCGCATCCGGAGATTTTCGAGCGTCTGGGCATGACGCCGCCGAAAGGGGTCCTGCTGCATGGGTTGCCCGGCTGCGGCAAGACACTGCTCGCGCGCGCGGTGGCGCATGAGTCCAGTGCTGCGTTCATCTACGTCAGCGGACCCGAGATCATTCAGAAATTCTATGGCGAGAGCGAAGCTCAATTACGTAAGATTTTCGACGATGCGCGGCGGCGCGCGCCCTGCATCATCTTCTTCGACGAGATCGACTCGCTCGCTCCCAAGCGCGAACGCGTCGAAGGCGAGGTCGAAAAGCGCGTCGTCGCACAGCTTCTCGCCTCGATGGACGGCCTCAAGAGCCGTGGCGACGTGATCGTGATGGCGGCGACCAACCGTTTAAACAGCATCGATCCGGCCTTGCGGCGGCCCGGTCGTTTCGACCGCGAGATCGCCATCGGCATCCCCAACGAGCATGCTCGGCGGGAGATATTGGAGATCTATGCGCGCGGCATGCCGCTCGCCGAAGGCATTGACCTCGCTGACCTGGCGGAGACGACACATGGATTCACCGGCGCTGATCTGAACGCTCTTTGCCGCGAGGCCGCCATGGCGGCGCTGCGTCGCCAACTTCCAGAGCTGTCGCTGGACTCGGGGCCGGTTCCCTATGAGGCGCTGATGGCTATGGACGTCAAAATGTCGGACTTCAGAGAGGGGCTGAGCGAGGTCACGCCGTCGGGGCTACGCGAAGTCTCCGTCGAAGTGCCAAACGTGCGATGGGAGGACGTGGGCGGCCTCGAGCCTATCAAGGCCACTCTGCGGGAAGCGATCGCTTGGCCATTGAGCCAACCGCTGTTGTTTGAAAAAATCGGGTTGCAGCCGCCGCGCGGGATCTTGCTCTATGGCCCGCCAGGAAATGGCAAGACGCTTCTGGTGAAGGCATTGTCCTCCCAGAGCAATCTCAACTTCATTTCGGTAAAGGGCCCAGAGCTCTTGTCGAAATATGTCGGCGAATCCGAGCAGGGCGTGCGCGAACTCTTCACGCGGGCGCGCCATGCGGCGCCATGCATCATCTTCCTGGACGAAGTCGACGCCCTGGCGCCGAAGCGGGGCTTCGACGGCCGCTCGCCGGTAACCGATCGGGTCGTGAGCCAATTGTTGACTGAGCTCGACGGCGTTGAAGCGCTGGGGAACGTCTGGGTGATCGCCGCCACGAACCGGCTGGATATGATCGACGATGCGCTGCTACGTCCAGGTAGGCTCGACTTTCACCTTGAGGTGACGCGGCCGGATCGCGATGCGCGCGCCGCGATTCTGGGGGTCCATCTGCGCAAGAGACCCGTGGACGAGCGGATCGATCTCGCGGCCTTAGCCGACCTGACGGAGGGAATGTCCGCCGCCGAGATTCGCTTCCTTTGCGATCGCGCCGCCTTGAACGCGATCCGCCGCATCTTTCCCGCAACGCACGGAGGAGTGGTCGACATTGGCTCGCTGCTCATCGAACAACGCGACTTCGATGACGCGCTCGCAGCGGAGGCCGGCGCTTCGGAACGGCCGTCGCAGCCGAAGGCAGTTGTTATGTAGCGCCCTGTGACTTTGGCGGCTCGGCCGAAGTCCTGACAAAGGAGAACGATATGCAATCTGAACAATCCGTATCGTATGGAGCCCTTTGGCAAGAACGCCGATTGGACACCGTTCGCCAAAGCCTCGATCACCTATTGGCTATGGCGCACCGCTACCGCAGCGAAGGAAGTCTGTGGCAAGCGATGGAGATGTATTGGCGGTTGTCGGAAGACCATTCCGAGACGGCGCAAGCGTTGGAGGCGCAAGAGAGCCTGCTGGAGCTGGCCGAGGCCTATGAACGCGACGACGCGCGACATGCCGCGCGCGCTGTTTATGAGCGTCTAAGCGACTTGGATGACGTCGCGTACTGCCGCGAAGTGAGGTCTTTGCGGCCGAATGCTCATTCCCTGGAGTGATGGCGTCAGAGACGGAGTCGGACGTTCGTGCGGCCAAGTATCGTCGAGGGATACCATGCGCGCTCGGCCGCGCAATGGCGGGAGGCATCGATGGGCTCGGTCGATCTGAATCACGTCATGGACGAAATCATTCCCAGGGGGGATTCAGGAACACAGGCGTTAACGCCGGCGCGCCAGTCTGCGCGCGGCAGCGATGACGCCGCCGCCGCGCTGGAGCTGGTGTCGGAAACAGCGGCGGCGATCAGAGAACTCGAGAAGCGATCGGCTCAAGCGGTGGCGCGCGCTCACGCCGTCGCCAATGCGCTGAAGGAAAAGTTGGAACGCGCTGAGACCCGCTCCGAGCGCGCCGAGGCGGCGCTCCGCCAAGCCGAGGCCGAAGTCGAAGACCTCGCCGCCGCCATTGTGCAGACGCACAGTGATCTTGAGATGCTGCAATCACAAACTGCCGCCAAGGAAGCAGAGTTGGCGGCATCCGAACAGCGCATGAAAGATGCCGAATGTCGCGCGGAGAACGCCGATGCTGCTATTCAAAGAATCATGGACGCGATCCGCACCCAGCTTCCGGTATAATTGGAGGTCGCCGCAGCGCAAGCTGTGGCTGCTTCCTGAGATCTTATTGGGTTCGGAAATGCCCCCAGCCGCGTATAGCGACGGGCCGAGCGTCGTGCGGTCGTAGGCGCCGTCGGCGAACAGACGCTTAATCCACGGCCAGCGCTTGCGGATGGCGTCGAGGTTGGGGCGCTGCGGACCACCAAGGCGGGCTTTGAGTCAGGGAGGGGCCCGGGGAGGGCTTTCGCATTGAGGTCCATGTCCTGGAGGCGCGCAAGGGCGGCGCGCTCGAGCAGACATGATCGCCGACGCGCCGAGGCGATCGCCGCCATGAAAGGCATGGGCCAAAAAGGCATGGGCCAGCCCCTTTCCCACGGCGTGCGCGGGACCTACGCCGAATGCCGCCTGCGCGAGCGGTTGAGGCTGGCGCATCTGATCGACTTCGTCCCCGGCTCCGAACCCTATGAGAGCCTGATCGAGGTGGGCTTCAGCGCCGCCGGCGATCATGCGCGGATGGTGGTCACGCTTCACCCCCACCTCGACCCGCATTGGACAAAGATGTCCGTCGAGGGCTTCAGCAGCCAGCTTAACGAAGCTCGACAGGCGGTTCGGTTGGGCGGGGCGCCAAAACTCGTCTGGATGTCGGGAGAGGCAAAGTTGCGCGCCGCCTGAGCGGGCGCGCCGCAGGATCTTCGCGTTTCCCCGCCCGGCGAGGTGGATGACGTGGCCAAGAGGAGCGTGGACACGCGAAAATCCCATTAACTTGGCTTGGCGTCGCCCATAGGGTTGCGGGCCTTCCCCTCCTTCGCCATATCGGGCGAAGGAGGAGAGGACATGGAACCACCCGATCGGCCTTGTGAGTTCGCCCTGCGCCTGCACGCGCTCGACAGCGAAGATCTTTCGCTGCTCTCGGCGCATGTGCAGGACGCCCTGGTGCGCGTCGGCGACATCGCCTTTCTTGCCGACAAGCGCCGGTTCGCCCTGGTTGGGTCGCGTTTCGATTGGGCCGCTGAACTTGACGGCCGGCTGGAGCGCTGCCGCTGCGGCCTCCATTTTGAGGGCGTGCAGCGCGTGCGCTGCCAGCGTATCTGCCGCGACCAGCCCGACGCGATCCTCGAACTTCTGGCGGTCACCTTCGAGCCCGACCCCGAACCGCCGTCGGGAGTCATCCGGCTCTATTTCGCCGGGGGCGCGTCGATCGCGCTCGACGTCGAATGCGTCGAGGCGCAACTTTGCGACGTGGGACCGCGCTGGAAGGTCGCCGCCCGGCCGAACCATGATTTCAGCGGCGAACTTGACGAGCACGCTCCCCGAGGGCCATGACAGCCGGACTTCCCGGCTGGAGAGGATCATGACCCTGCGTTTGGACGCCGCGGCGCCCGATTTCGAACAGCGTTTCGCGTCGCTGCTCGCCATGAAGCGTGAGGCGTCACAGGATGTCGACGACACCGTGCGCGGCATCATCGAGGACGTCGTCGCCCGCGGCGACGCGGCGCTTGTCGACTATTCCAAGCGCTTCGATCGCATCGACCTTGAGGCGACCGGCATCGCCGTTTCCCGCGAGGAGGTCGCGGCGGCGGAAGCCAAATGTTCCGCCGAGCAGCTCGCGGCCCTCGATCTCGCGCTCGATCGCATCACCACCTTCCACGAGCGGCAGAAGCCCCAAAATCTGCGCTTTCGGGACGCCGCCGGCGTCGAGCTCGGCTGGCGCTGGACCCCGCTCGACTCGGTGGGCCTCTACGTGCCCGGCGGCACCGCCGCCTATCCGTCTTCCGTGCTGATGAACGTCGTGCCGGCGAAGGTCGCCGGCGTGAAGCGTATCGTCATGGTCGTCCCGACGCCTGGCGGCCATGTGGAGCCGCTGGTGCTCGCCGCCGCCAAGCGATCCGGCATTGACGAGATCTACCGCGTCGGCGGCGCGCAGGCCGTGGCGGCGCTGGCCTATGGCACGAAGACGATTGCCCCCGTCGTCAAGATCGTCGGGCCGGGCAACGCCTGGGTGGCGGCGGCGAAGCGCCGGGTCTTCGGCCAGGTCGGCATCGACATGATCGCCGGTCCCTCCGAAGTGCTGATCCTCGCCGACGCGACCGCCAATCCCGACTGGATCGCGGCCGACCTGCTTGCGCAGGCCGAGCATGACGAATCCGCGCAGTCGATTCTCATCACCGACGACGCGGCGCTGGCCGACGCGGTCGTCGCCGCCGTTGAACGGCATCTCTCGACGCTTTCGCGCAAGGAGATCGCTAGCGCCTCCTGGCGTGACTATGGCGCGACGATCGTCGTGAAGACGCTGTCCGACGCGCTTCCGCTCGCCGACCGCATCGCCGCCGAACATCTCGAGATTATTAGCGAAGACGCGGAGGACCTCGCCGCGCGCGTCTCGAACGCCGGCGCCATCTTCATCGGCGCCTATACGCCGGAAGCGGTCGGCGATTATGTCGGCGGCTCGAACCATGTGCTGCCGACGGCGCGCTCGGCGCGCTTTTCGTCGGGTCTGAGCGTGCTCGATTTCGTCAAGCGCACGTCGATCCTGAAATGCGACGCGGACTCGCTGCGCGCCATCGGCGCCGCAGCGGTCACCCTCGGCGAGGCCGAAGGCTTGCAGGCCCATGCGCGTTCGGTGTCGATCCGCCTCAATCAGCTCGAGGCGTGAGGGTGGAGTCAAACGAGTCGAAGCGGCTGATCTCCGTCACGCTCGACGAAAACTCGATCGGCCGCGGCTCGGCGGATCAGGAGCATGAGCGCGCCATTGCGATCTACGATCTTATCGAGGAAAACAGTTTCGCACTGATTGGCCATCATGGCGGACCTTATGAGCTGCTGATTTCGCTCGTCGACGCCAAACTGGTTTTTAAGATTTGCGACGCGGAGGGCGTCTGCCTCGTCACGCACATTCTCTCGCTGACGCCGTTCAGACGCATTCTCAAAGATTATTTCATGATCTGCGAAAGCTATTACGCGGCGATCCGGCATGCGACCCCAAGCAGGATCGAGGCGATCGACATGGGGCGTCGCGGCCTCCATAACGAAGGCGCGCAGCTTCTCCTCGAACGCTTGAAAGGCAAGATCGACACGGATCAGGATACGGCGCGCCGCATCTTCACGCTGATCACGGCGCTGCACTGGAAGGGCTGAGCGCCACGCTCGGTCGCCAATGATGAGAGCGCTGCGCGGCGCAGCGTTCGGCGCTGTCACATTGTCGTCATGGAATAATCGGCATGGGCAAAAGTAATTCGGATCATTTCGCCGAGCTGCGGCTGTCGATGGAAGCGGAAGGGGGCGAGCTGCTCCGCGCTTTCGTTCGCGAAGCGTCGCTGGTCGAAGGGGTTCCACCGATGACCGCGAGCCTCATCGCCGCCGACGCCGCGCAAACATGGCAGATTCTCTGCGGGTCGCGCACGAACGCCGAGCGCGCAGCGGTTCTTCTGTCCTCTTCCAAAGGCGAGGCGCGCGCGCGGATTCTGCTCAACGGCCATTCCCGGTTTTCCGCCGTCGTTGGTTCGCTCAGCGCGCAGGTGCGGCGAGATGCGGGATTATCCTACCGGGAACGCGGCGTCGACGGATGGGAGATCACCATCCATCGTGGTTTCGCCCCGTCTCGCGAAGCGGCGGAACATAACGAAGAGCCGATCGCCGAAGCCGCGGAGACGACGGAAACGGTGCGGATCGACGTGCCTCGGCAGAGCGACTCGGCGGCGATCGCCCGTTGTTTCCTGGCGGTCTATGGACACAATTACGTTCACCGGGAAGTCTTTTCCCCGCACCGCTATTGGCGGAAGGTCGAAAGCGGAGAACTCATTCCGGTCGTGACCCGCGACGCGCGCGGCGAGGTCGTTGGGCATGTCGCGCTCGAGCGCGAGCCCGGCGCGGCGATCGCCGAACGCGGCGAAGCGGTCGTGCTTCCGTCCTACCGGGGACGTCATCTCCTCGAGCGCATGACCGAGCAGCTGACTGACGAAGCCACGAAACTCGGGCTCGTCGGGATCTACGCCGAGCCGGTTACGACTCATACATTTTCACAGCGCAACGACGAGCGGGCGGGCATGCCGACATGCGCGATCCTGCTCGGCGCGGCGCCCGAAACCTCTCATTCGAAGGATTTGCCTGTGCCGACGGCCGGACAGCGCCAGAGTTTTCTGCTGACGTTCCGCTTCCTGGAAACCGCGCGGGCATGCGAGATCGTCGCACCTGCGGCGTATCGCGACGTCATGACGACGACATACGGCCGTCTCGGCGTCGGCGTTTCTCTACGCGAGAGCGGAACGCCAACAGAGACTCGGTCAATGACGAGCGTCATGGTCAACCCATGGGGCTACGGCAGGATTCGCTTCGAGATGATCGGATCGAACGCCAGCATCGAATTGAGCCAGGCCATGAGTGACGTCAGCAGCCTCGGCGCGCGCGCCGTGCAGCTTTCCGCGCATGTTGACGATCCGGGATTGCCGCTCCTGGTTGAGAGCGCGCGCCGCCAGGGATTTTTCTATTGCGGGCTCGCGCCGGCCTTCTCCGAAGGCCGAGATCTGCTGCTGATGCAGCATGTAAGCGAGCCGCTCGACATCAATGAATTGCAACTGTTCACGGAGCAGACGAAGGAGCTTGCGGCGTTCATAGAACGAGACCGTCAGTCGGCGCAGAGCCAGCGATGAGGTCGCGTGAGCAACGTGGCGCGCCCCCAATCCATTCTCTTCGCCTGCACGCTGAACACTGTCCGATCGCCGATGGCGGAGGCGATCGCGCGGTATTATTTCGGTCGCGAAACCTATTTCGCTTCCGCTGGTCTGAAGCGCGGGGCCCCTGACCCTTTCGCCATCGCGGCAATGGACGAGATCGGCGTCGACATTTCAGCACATAAGCCGCACACGTTCGAAGATCTCGAAGATTCGAATTTCGATCTGATCGTGACGCTGTCCCCCGAGGCGCATCACAAGGCGCTGGAGTTTACGCGCACGATGGCCGTCGAGGTCGTCTATTGGCCGACGCCCGACGCGACCGCCGCGCAGGGCTCGCGCGAGGCCATTCTCGACGCCTATCGCGACGTGCGCGAGCGGCTGACGGGGCGGATCAAGGATCTGCTCGGACACGGGCCGCCGCTGAGCGCGTGATTACGTGTCTCGTGGGTTGCGCTAAGTCATTCCCGACGCGCGAAGCGCGATCGGGAATCCAGAGGTGCGACGCAGAGAGGATTTTGCTCTGGGTTCCCGGTCAGGCCTTCGGCCCGCCGGGAATGACAAGCGGTTGCATATAGAAAAAACTTAAAGAGACTTCTTCATCTGCGCGCAGAAGCGCTGCGCAAGGGCGATCAGCGCGCGGTCAGAACCGCGTCGGCCGATGAAAGAGAGCGCAACCGGCGCATCGCTGGTTGGAAGGGGAATGCTGATCTGCGGAAGACCAAAGAAGCTCGCGATGAGAAACAGACGCATCATCTGATAACGCTTGGCGTCGAGCGTCTCTTCGCTCTCGCTCAGGAGCGGCGCGCGAAACGGCGTCGTCGGCGACACGAGGAAGCCTTGCGAACCGAGGATGGCGTCGATTCTCTTGCGCGCCTCCGCGCGGAAGTTTTCAGCGGCGTTCTTTTGGTCGGCCGTGACTTTCGCCGCATAGGCGAAACGCTGCTCGACGCCCTTGCCGAAAGTCGGACTGTTCGCCGAAATCCACGCGCCATCCGACGCCCAGGCCTCGAAGGCCTGCATATTGCGGAAATGGCCGAGCGCCGTCTTGAAGAAGTCCTCGCCGAGCGTCGCTTCGCGCCAGGGGCCGGACGCCTTCAGGGCGTCGACGGGATCGGCCGCCGCCGAAGCGAAATCCATTCCGACTCCCGAGAACGCGTCGGTGAGCAGCACGGCTTCTTTGAGCTCGGCGTTCTCCGCCTTTAGCGGCAACAAAGCCTCGCCGACAGAGGCCATGACGCCGATGTCGCGCGCGAACCAGCCGATGGCGTCGAAGGAGGGCGCAAGCGGAATGATTCCATCCATCGCAACTGCGCCATGCGACGCACGGAAGCCAAAAACCCCGCAAAAGGCCGCCGGCGCGCGGCAGGAGCCAGCGGTGTCGGTGCCGATGGCGAAATTGACGAGGCCGGCGGCGACAGCGACCGCCGAGCCTGAAGACGAGCCGCCGGGGTGACGATTTTGCGCGGCCGGATTGATCGGCGTGCCGTAATGCGGATTGGCGCCGAGCAGGCTATAGGCCATCTCGTCCATTTGCGTCTTGCCGACGAGCCGCGCGCCCGCATCGAGCAATCGGGCGACAACAGGGGCGTCGCACTCGGCAGGGGCGTGGGTCGCCGCCCATTTCGGATGGCCGTTGGTCGAGACGTTTCCCGCGACGTCGATGTTCTCTTTGACGACGAAGCTCGCGCCGGACAGGCGTCCCGGCGTTTCCGTGCTCCGGTTGAGAACGACGGACAGCGCGCCGAGATCATCCTTCATCGCGGCATCCTTCCTTCCAGCGGGTCTAGCATAGGCGGGCGCGGCGGGAATCTCGGAAATTGCGCCTAAGGCGCAAGACTATACTGAAGAATGTGGCGAGACAAAATGCAGACGCCGCGGGGAGACTGCTGTTGCGCCATTCGCAGGGTTACGTCAAATTGACCGCTGCGGCGCGCGACCATTGGAGACCCAACATGGATGAGTTCGGCGGGGGCTTTATACGCAACGTCATGATTGGCTTTGCGCTGGCTTTGGCCTTTTCCATCATCTACGTCTGGTACACGCGATAGGGGAACCGTCGCGTGCTTGGGGACGGTCGCGCGGCGTCAGAATATCAGCGGCTTGGCGATCATCAGCCATATGATCGTCATAACGGCGCCGAACGCCGGAAAGCCGAAAGCGAACCACCACCAGAAAAATCGATGGTAGATCGGCGGGAGCGGCTGGTTCGCCGCTACCGAGGCTTGCGCGATATCGCGGATGCGCATCTGCATCCACACGACAGGCAACCAGAAGGCGCCGGTCAAAAGATACAGCGCGATTGAGAGCGCGATCCAGCCTTCGGTGAGCGAATAGCCGGCCAGCCAGGTGAGCGCGACGCCGGTGACGGGCTGCACCACCACGGCGGAGGCGGTAAAGACGAAGTCCGCGATCACAACAATGCGCGCGACCCCGGCGATGACCGGCGCGGAGCGGGAGAAATGCGCCATCAGCATGAAAAATGCGATTCCGGCGCCAGTGCCCAGCAAAACCGCGGCGCCGATGATGTGAATGTATTTGAGGAGGAGATAAATCACCGGTCGTCGACGATCGCCAGAGAAACGACGTTCAGCACCATCACCGACCAGATCTTTAACATGGGCCCCAGCGGGTCCCGCCAGAGTCGCGGCACGAGGATGGTTCCGAGGATGAGGTAAATGAAGGATAGGACAAGCGCCGCGACAAGCGCAATTTTCGATGTGCGGCGAAAGGCGATGGCGACGCCGATAATAAGATCGGATGTGGCGCCGGCGATCACGGCCAGCGGCACGATTGGCCCAGACAGTCCGCCCTCGTACAAAAGCCCGAGCCCAATGTCCCATCCCGGTCCGTAAGAGACCAAGGCGGTCGAAATCCAGAACAGCGCCGTAACCGCGAAAATGAGCGGTTTGAGCGCATAGATGCGCGCAAACCATTTTTCGCGCACGTCCGCCGGCTCGGCCATCAGCGCCGCTTCAAGCGACTGCGGTTTGATTCCCGTCATGTCCGTCCATTGCGTGGGATCGCCGATGGCGCCGCGGACCATTTCCTGTTTTGCGATGCTGCGGATCGGCGTGCGCCAGCCCAGCCAGGCGAGGAAATCTCCGAGGCGGTACATGCCGTCGATCAGCCAGTCGGGGAGGTCGACGAGCTGAGCAGGACGCCATCCGAGCCATTTGCGATAGATCGCGACGACCTCGTTGAAGGTCAGGCGCCGCGGTCCGACGATCTCCAGCTCCACACGCGCCGGGGCGGACGGCTCCAGAAAAAAAAGCGCAGTCGCCACGACATCGTCGAGTTGGACGATCTGCAGTTCTCCCGCATCCTTGAAGCGTGGAAGCATCGGCAACGCCGCCAGCCCGCGAAATAACGCGCTTCCGCCGTAAGCGCGGCGTCCGACGACAACCGAGGGACGAAGGATGACCCAATCGAGAGCCGTCGCTCTTAAGGCGGCGTCGCCCTCCGCCTTGCTCCTCGAGAATTCGCTCGGCGTCTGTCGGTCGACGCCGACGGCGGAGAAGTGAACGACGCGTTTGACGCCAGCCTGCTCGCAAGCGGCGAACAGCGTCGCCGGGCCTCTGTGATGCGCGGCGTCGGTGGAATCGGACCCGCTTCCGCCTAGAACGCCGGCGCAATTGATGACCGCATCAACGCCTTCAAGATGCGAAAGCCATTGTTGTGGCGAGTCTACAACTTTCAAATCCAGCGACACCCACTGCGCCTGAGGAAATTGCCGTCGGACATTGGCGCGTCGCGAAACGGCGACCACCGAATGACCGGCAGAGAGGAGCTTGGCAAGGATGCTCGATCCGATGAGGCCCGTCGCGCCAAGGAGAAGAATTTTCATGAGCAGGCCTTGGCTGGACTATCATAATGTTGATCGTGCGATGCGCGCGCGACGAACGGTCGTCGCTGCGGCGCAAGCCATGGGAGAGTTTCATATAGGGCGGCTCCGAACAAGGCGGCTGCGAAGGGCGCAGCGCAACCGCCGCTTAAGTTCGTCCCCCGTTCGTCGCGTTAGGGCGGTAAATTGCAAACAACAGCTCTCGGCAAAGCGATGCGCATAAGCCGACGCTAAAATAGCGCTATGCGCCGCCTTTAGCGCAGCATTCGATAGATGATGCCAAACAGGCTGGCGTTGACTGTCGCCAACAGGAACAGGATCAGCGCCGTCTCAGCTAGTCGAGGCATTGGCGCCTCACGCATTTACATTACGAGCCGCACGCTACCTAGCGCGGCTGCGCGCAGCGACAATGCGCATGCGGACTCTCTCGCGCGGGAAATTTTGGAACGCCGCGCAGTCCTGCTCGCGCGATTACCAGATGCTCTGGGTATGAGGGCGCGGCCCTTCCAGCGCTGGGCGCGTGGCTTCCTCGTCGCTGGGCGCTTGTATCGCATGCGCAATACCTTCGCGTCTCGGAACATGCGGCCGGGCGGCAGGTTATCGCCTTAGGACGCGTCGGAGCGTCCTTCAGCTAAAAAAAGCGAGTCGGCCATGAGCGGCGCCGTTGGCGATTTCTTTGTCCGCCGGCTGCACGAATGGGGCGTGCGGCGCATTTTCGGCTATCCGGGCGATGGCATCAACGGCGTGCTCGGGGCATTGCAGCGCGCCAAAGGCAAGATCGAGTTCATTCAGGTGCGGCACGAAGAGATGGCCGCTTTCATGGCCAGCGCGCACGCCAAATTCACTGGAGAATTGGGCGTGTGCCTTTCGACCGGCGGACCCGGCGCCGCTCATCTCATCACCGGACTCTATGACGCCAAATGCGATCACATGCCCGTTCTCGCAATCTTCGGCCAAGCGCCGCGAACGGCGCGCGGTTCTCACTACCAGCAGGAGCTCAACCTCGATCGCATGTTTTCCGACGTCGCCGCCTTCGTGCAGGAAGCCGAGACGCCTTCGCAAGTCAGGATGCTGACCGACCGCGCCATTCGCATCGCCAAATCCCAACATGCGGTTTCTGTCATCATCTTCCCCGCCGATCTGCAAGACCTCGAATATGAGGAGCCGCCGCGCGAGCATGGATCGGTGCGAACGGGCGTGGGCTATTCGCGTCCGGTGATTGTGCCGCGGCACAAGGATCTGCGGCGCGCCGCCGAGGTCTTGAACGCGGGCCGCAAGGTCGCTGTTCTCATCGGCGCGGGAGCGCTCGGAGCATCGAAGCAGGTCGTCGAAGTCGCCGAGAAGCTGAAGGCGGGCGTGGCGAAGGCGCTGCTCGGCAAAGCCGCTTTGCCGGACACGTTGCCTTGGGTCACGGGCTCGATCGGACTGCTTGGCACAAAACCAAGCTACGATCTGATGATGGAGTGCGACACATTGCTGATGATCGGCTCCGGCTTTCCATATTCGGAGTTTCTTCCGCACGAGGGCCAGGCGCGGGGCGTACAGATCGACATCGATCCATCCATGCTCAGCATTCGGTTCCCGATGGAGGTCAATCTTCATGGGGACGCCGCGGCGACGCTCGACGCGCTCCTGCCGCACATCGAAGAAAAGAGCCATTTCAGTTGGCGCGACCGCATCGAGAAGGGCGTGCGGGACTGGTGGGAATTGATGGAGCAGCGGGCGATGGCGCCTGCGCGCCCATCAATCCGCAGCTCGTCGCGTGGGACTTGTCGCCGCGTCTTCCAGACGGCGCCATCATCACGTCCGACTCTGGCTCTTGCGCCAATTGGTATGCGCGCGATCTCAAGATCAGGCCCGGCATGATGTGTTCGCTTTCGGGCGGGCTCGCGTCCATGGGCGCGGCCCTGCCTTACGCGATCGCCGCAAAATTCGCGCATCCAGGGCGGCCTGTGATCGCGCTCATCGGCGACGGCGCGATGCAGATGAACAACATGGCCGAGTTGATCACCGTCGCCAAATATTGGCGGGAATGGAGCAGCCCGAACTGGATCTGCTGCGTGTTCAACAACGAGGATCTCGATCAGGTCACGTGGGAACAGCGCGTCATGGAGGGCAACCCCAAGTTCGAGGCGACCCAGAATATTCCTGACGTTCCGTACCACCGCTTCGCGGAATGGATCGGGCTGAAGGGCATTTTCGTCGACGATCCGAACCGGCTTGCGGCGGCGTGGGACGAAGCGCTGTCCTGCGACCGTCCCGTGGTGCTGGAGGTCAAGACAGATCCTGAAGTGCCGCCGCTGCCGGCGCATATCTCGCTCGAACAGGCGCGAAATTTTGCAACGACGCTTTTCAAGGGAGATCCCGAGCAGAGCCGTCTGATAAAGGGAACGGCGAGGCAGGTTCTCGCGTCCGTTCTTCCTGGCCGGGAAGAATGATTCAGCACGCTGAGCCCTCAAGACGAACCGTGATGTTTCTGCATCACCGCTGAGAAAAAAACCGATAGGTAATCAAGTCTTATTCAATCGACTTGACTTAAAGAGCAAACTCAAACCCTACTGCTTGCGACGGTTCCCAACAGGGATCAATAGGGAATGCGGTGAGCGCATCGTCGCGCAATGCCGCTGCTGCCCCCGCAACTGTGAGCGGCGAGTCAAAGACCGATTAGCCACTGGAGCAAATGTTCCGGGAAGGCGGCCTTTGAGCGAGGACCCGCGAGCCAGGAGACCTGCCGTCATTCGTGGTCACGCGCGAAAGCGTCGGGCGGGGTGCACCGATGCGGGTGAAGCCTATTTTGGCGCTTTGCGCGCTTAAATGGGCGTGGCCCGTCGCAGTGACGGTCGAACGTTGCTGCGAGCTTTGCAATGGCAGTTCATTTAGCCCTGGTCCGCCTTGCTTCGATACTCGCGGCGCTTTCTCCGTTAACTGCGCTGGCTCAGACCGCGCTCCCCACAATACAAGTCGGCGCGCATCGTGCCGCCCCCGCGGCGCGTTCCCATGTGTCCGCGCCAGGACGACCCGTCCATGCGTCGCCGCAAGCGCCGCGCGTTTCGCCGGTTATCGCGGCAGTCGGCGAGCCCGGACCCAAGCCGCCGCCGATCACCGCCTCAAGCGAGAAGTTCTTCACGGGCAAGGAGGTCAACGCGCTTCCCTTCGCGCGCCCCGGCGACGCGCTGGAGATCGTGCCGGGACTGGTCGTCACGCAGCACAGCGGCGAAGGCAAGGCGAACCAGTATTTTCTGCGCGGCTTCAATCTCGACCACGGCACCGATCTGGCGCTCTATCTCGACGGCATGCCGCTGAATTTGCGCACCCATGGCCATGCCCAGGGCTATGCGGACAGTAATTTCCTGATTCCCGAACTTCTGTCTTACGTGCTGGCCCGCAAGGGTCCCTATGACGCTCAAGACGGCGACTTCTCGTCAGCCGGCTCGATTTACATGCAGTACAAAGACACGATCGACAAAGGCTTCTTTCAGGTCACCGGCGGCAGCTTCGGCTACGCCAGGGCTCTCGCCGTCGCCCCGTACCGAGATTTCGCCGGCGGCTCCGCCTATGGCGCTGTCGAGGCGCAATATTACAACGGCCCTTGGGAGCGCGGCGACAATATGCGCCGCCTCAACAGCGTATTGCGTTGGTCGCGCGGCACGCAGGAAGACGGCGCCTCCGTGACCTTCATGGGCTACGCCAACAAGTGGCATGCGACCGATCAAATTCCGCTTCGCGCCGTCAGCTCCGGGCTGTTGTCGCTGTGGGGCACGATGGACCCAAGCGACGGCGGCGCGACCTCGCGCTTTTCGCTCTCGTCGCGCTGGAGTCAGGTTGAGGGCGATCACGCCACGCGCGTCGAGGGCTATGTCGTGCGCTCGACATTGGACCTCTACAGCAATTACACCTATTTCCTGGCGCATCAGAATTTGGGCGACCAGATTCGTCAGTTCGACTATCGCACTATCGTCGGCGTCAACGCTCAGCATGCGATCAGATGGGCCGACGTTAATGGCGCGCCAGTTGAGACGCGCATCGGCTTTCAGGGCCGCTACGACGACATCCGTCTTGGATTGCAGGAGAGCGTCCGTCGGCAGCTCTACGACACGCTCAGCAACAATGCTGTCGGCGAAGGGAGCATAGGCCTCTGGACCGACACGGCGGTGCGCTGGACGCCCTGGCTGAAGACCGTCGCCGGCGCGCGCTTCGATTATTACAACGCCGCCGTAAGCTCGCGCCAGACGCTATTGGATGCGCCGAAACTCGTGACGAGCGCCGGTCTGCCGGCGTTCCTTCTTGCGGGACCGTTCAATCAGGGCGTCAAGAACGCGGCGCTATTCAGTCCGAAGCTCTCGATCATCGTCGGTCCCTTCTACAAGACGGAATTCTACGCCAATTACGGCGAAGGCTTCCACTCGACCGACGCGCGGGGCGCGGTGCTGCGAGTCTCCACATCCGAACTTGCCGACAGTGACGGTTTCGTTCAGGCGGCGGCGATTCCGCTGCTGGTGAAATCACGCGGCGCTGAGATCGGCGCCCGCACCAAATTCATCGAGGGGCTCGATTCCAGCATCAGCCTGTTTTGGCTCAATCTCGAATCAGAAAACCAATTCGTTGGCGACAGCGGCACGACGATCTTCGGTCGCCCCAGTCGCAGATATGGCCTTGAATTCGCCAATCAATACAGCCCGAATTCCTGGATCAGATTTGACGGCGATGTCGCGCTCGTGCAAGCGCGCTACCGGGGCGTCGACGTTGCGCAGACTATTGCGTGGCTCGATTTGATTACGCCTGACGCGGCGCCTTATGGGACATTCCTCGGCAACGCGCCCGGCAACTATTTACCGAACGCCATTGCGGTGACGGCGATGGGCGGATTGGAGTTCGGCGAGGCGACCGGATGGTTCGGCGCACTGAAATATCGCTACTTCGGCGCCAGGGCGCTCACCGAAGATGGATATTTCAATTCGCCAGCCACCGGCACGTTGAACGCACGAATGGGCTATCGATGGAGCGACGGCTGGCGGCTGCAGTTCGACGCCTTCAACATTTTCAACTCGCGCTCCGACCAAATCACGTTTGCATATGGCTCGCTCTTGCCGAGCGATCCGCTTTACCTGCAATGCGCTGCTGGGGTCGCCCCCGCCCAAGTCTGCGGCGTCGGCGTCATGGACCGTCATTTCAAGCCGGTGGAGCCCGCGGCTGTGCGCGTAACGCTGAGCGGGCCGCTCAATTTCGACGCTTCGCTCGTCGGTCCGTTTGATCGCGCGGAGCTTTCCTCGCGGCTGCCGAACTGACCGCCGCCATCCCGCCTGCGCGATGCGTCAGTCGCACGCCTCAACGACGCCCTCAGCGCGAAGATCGGCGATTGTTCACAGCCGCAGGGCCGGACGGATGCAATGGAAGGGCGCGGCTGGCAGGCCGTAATTCCCGTGCGTGCGCCCTGGCCGTCGGGTGGTTTTGGAGGCGGCGCGTATTCGGATACGCGGGTCGGATGGACGGCGGGCGGCGGTCTGGAATGGATGGTAATTGGAGCGCCAAAGTTGAGTATCTCTACTACGACCTTGGTTGGGTTCAGATGGCCGCAGGCGTGACCGCTCAGTTTTATGACGGCAGTCTCGGCGGACCTCCCGCAGGCTTGAAATGGCTGAACGCTACGCAAGCGCGCGCAAATTACACGGGCAACCTCTTCGCGCTGGCGTTAATTATGGCGCCCCTCCGGTCGTCGCTAAATATTGAACCGCTAAGTTCGCCGTGTTAATTTCCGCCGATAAGGCGTCGCTCGAACGGCCACAGCACGCGCATGCAGCTTTGCTACGGATATGAGTTGAAGCGGCGCGAAGACGACTGAGGTCGTTGCGACGCTCGCATCCTTGGCCACGAGCACATCGTTGGCGGCCTCACAATGCGGCGATGTGGCGAAATTACGACACGCCATTAAGGAGTTAGTAAAAACAGAAGCTGGCCGACAGCATGGTTAAAGGAAGCCGGCGCCGCTAGAGTGCGCAAAGCGCCGACGTTTTTGTCGTTGGCATGACACGATGACGAAGCAATATTTTACAGAGTTTTTAGGTCGCACCACATGCTTCTTATTATTCTTATTGCCGAAGCTATCTGCACCATAGCAGCGTTCATCCAGCACGTGGCGCGGACCCTGCAGCGCCTCGGCGACTGGCTTTATAACCTCGCGACCGGAAAGCGCTTCGATAATTACACGCCGTGGGATCACAACAGGCCGGTTTGGAGCGACGCGTTTTACCGCTCCTACGGCGAAGCGCAGTGGCACAAGCTGCATCCGAGGGCAGGGGGCCCCGCCGCCGACTGCGTCCGCAGCCCCGCGAACGCCGAGAGAAGGCGCGAGTCGAACGTTGAAATTGCTCACGCTCCGGTCCAATCGCCGGAACGTTCATATTCATAGCGATTTCAGCCTGTTAAATGGTCGGAGTGGCGGGATTCGAACCCACGACCCCTTGTCCCCCAGACAAGTGCGCTAACCGGGCTGCGCTACACTCCGACTGGCGCCGTTATAGTGAGGCGGCGCGGCGCTGGCAACGCCCGACCCGCTATCGACACGACCGACCCGCTATCGCCTGGTCAGTCTGAGCAGTCGTTTGCATTCTTCGATCTCGGCCAGTGCCTCGCGCAGCAGTCGCGCCTCCGCAAGCGGGCGTGGCTCGCTGGAGGCCGAAGACAGCGCAGCAGGCTCGTCGAGTTCGACGGGCGGAGCCGCGTCCTGGGCCTCGATTCCCGCAAGATCTGGATTTTGCGCGCGCAGAACGACGAGGTCGTCGGCCGAGAGGGCGGCGTCCGTCTCGTCTTCGTCTCGCGCTGACCCGATTCGCGCGCCGCTTACGCGTGGACGGAAGGGGGAGGGAGTCTCGGGCGGGTCCCCTTGGCGGCGCCCCGCGCCGGAGAGGACCGCCTCCACCCCGTCCTCCTTGAGGATGCGCTGCACGCCCTTGATCGTGTAGCCTTCGTCGTAGAGCAGGCGGCGGATCGCGATCACGAGTTCGATGTCGCGCTCCCGGTAGAAGCGTCGCCCGCCGGCGCGCTTAAGAGGATTGATCTGCTTGAAACGGGTTTCCCAGAAGCGCAGCACATGCGCGGGAAGGTCGAGGCTCGCCGCGACCTCGCCGATCGTGCGCATCGCTTCATCGCTCTTGCCCGACACCTGATCCCTCGACTCAAGCCGCGCTATTCTAACATCCGCAGCGGCGCAGTTTTCAGCCAAATTGGCCCGACTTGCCGGAGACGGCCGCGGGGTGTGGACAAGCGAGGGCCGCATCCCTTAACTGGCCCCGTCATCCGCCTCCCAACCCTCGGCGTCTCATGGAAGATTGGCTGCACTTTCCCCAACCGGTTCCGGCGATCAGGCACCACGCGACTGAGGCGAACGCCCTAGCCGTGCGCAACTGGCTGTGGCTCGTCGCGGGTCTGGTCTTTCTGATGGTCATCGTTGGCGGCGCGACCCGGTTGACCGAATCGGGCCTCTCCATCGTGCAGTGGAAGCCTGTCACCGGCGTGCTGCCGCCGCTGTCGCAGCAGGAGTGGCAGGAGGCGTTCGAGGCATACAAGCAGATTCCGCAATATAGGGAACTGTTCCCGGACATGGATGTCGCCAGGTTCAAATATATTTACGCCTGGGAATGGGCGCATCGTCTTCTCGGGCGGGTGATCGGCGTGGTTTTCGCCGTCCCGCTCATATGGTTTTGGGCGACGGGCCGCCTGCCGCGTTCGGCGAAGCCGAAGCTTGTCGGCATTCTCGCGCTCGGGGCGCTCCAGGGCGGCGTCGGCTGGTGGATGGTCGCGTCCGGCCTCGTCAACCGCATCGAGGTGGCGCAGGAGCGCCTCGCGATTCACTTGCTGCTGGCCGCGTTGATCTTCTCCGCATGTTTATGGGTGGCCGGCGGCCTCGGGCCGCGCGCCGTCTCTCTCGTGCACGATGGGGCAGGTCGGCTGAAGGCGGTCGCGCTGACGATCCTCGCTTTTGTGTTTCTGCAGATTTTCGTCGGCGGCCTCGTCGCTGGATTGCGAGCGGGCCTCGTCAACAACACTTGGCCGCTGATGGACGGCGTCTTCATTCCTCCGGCCGACGTCTTGTGGCGATTGGAGCCCTTCTGGACCAATCTCGTCGACAACCCTGTCACCGTCCAATTCTTCCACCGCATGATCGCCTATCTGATCTTTGCTCTGGCGCTCGGGCATCTTCTGGACGCGTGGATGAACGCGGAAGGACGCGCGCGCCGGGGCGCAGCGATTCTGTTCGGCCATGTGCTCATGCAGATCGCGCTTGGCGTTGCGACCTTGGTGCTCGTCGAGCCGCCCTTCGCCGGCGACCCGCATCTGGCGCTGGCGCTCGCGCATCAGGCGATCGGCATGGCGGTGTTGGCGGTCGCGACGCTACAGGCGCGACGGCTTGTGCAAGACGTGATCACGAACTGAGGCGGCTGGCGTGCAGAATATTGCGATCCTTAATCTTCCCGGGCCAGAATTTCTCAATGTCTTCGGCCTCGTCGTCATCCTCGTGCTGGCGGCCACTTACCTTTGCATTCGGCTCGCGGATCGCACCGATCGCCGTCCGCCGCCGCCCGTGCCGCAGAACCCCGACGCGATGGAGGTCGCCTTCCTGCAGGGCGGCGTCAATCAGGTCATCCGAACGCTGATCTACGATCTTGCGCAGCGCGGCTTCGTCGTCCTCGCCGCGGAGGATCACGTGATTCCGGCAGAGAAGCAGCCGGAGCCGGGCGAACTCAACGCCATGGAGACGCGCCTGCTCGAAGCCGTGCAGGCGAAGCCGAAGGCGCATGCGCTGTTCGAAGATCGCGGCTTGCGGCGCTGGCTGCTGGAGCAGCTCGCGCCGCTGCGCGCCAAGCTCGCCGCGGAGGAGCTGATCAAGCCCAAGTCCGTGAAGATCTGGCGCCGGCGCGCGCAGATCGGCGGTACGGTGATCATCGTCGGCCTGGCGCTTGCGAAAATCTATGTGGAATGGACAGCGGGCGTCGTGAATGTCGCCTATCTGGTCTTTCTCGCGGCTGCGTCGGTCGCGTCGCTTTTCGCGCTCGCCTATGTGCTGACCAGAACCCATGCGAGCCGTCGCGGCCACGCCTATCTTGACGCGATGCGGCTTGCCTATGGCGGCCGTCTGAAGGAGGCCGTCGGTCACATCGGATCGCCCGGACCCGAAGCGCGCGCGTTCCACGGCGCCGCGCTGTTTCTCATCGGCCTTTATGGATTCGCGCCGCTCAAAGGCACGACGGAAGCAATGTTCGCCGAAGCCTTCAGTCGCGGCTCGGGAAGCGATGGCTCAGATTGCGGAACAAGCTGCGGCGGCAGTTGCGGCGACGGCGGAGCGAGCGATGGTGGCGTCCGCGATTGACGCGCCGGCCCTCGGGTCCGGACTTGGCTATCGTCCGCAGTTTCGCGCCGATCTCTTCGCCCGACGGGAGGATGTCGATTTTATCGAGATCATCGCTGATCATTATCTCGACGCGTCGAAAGAAAAGCTCGCTGAACTCAAGCTTTTAAGAGCGCATTTCCCACTCGTCGCGCATGGTCTCGACCTCTCGATCGGAAGCGCGGATGGCGTCGACTCATGCTATCTCGATAAAATCGCCGCGCTGATCGAAGGCGTCGATCCGCCCTGGTGGAGCGAACATCTTTGCTTCACGCGCGCCGGCGGAATCAGCATCGGCCATCTTGCGTCACTGCCCTATACGCGGGAAGCGGTCGACGTCGTCGCGCGCAATGTCGAAGTTGTGCGCAGGCGCATCAAGACGCCGCTGATCTTGGAAAACATCACTTGCGTGGTGCGCATTCCTGGCGGCGAAATGGACGAAGCTGAATTTTTGTCGCGCACGCTGGAAGCGACCGGATGCGGTTGGCTGTGCGACGTCGCCAACATGCATGTGAATGCGACGAATTTCGGCGTCGATCTCGAGTGCGACTTCGAGCGCTGGCCATGGGACAGGCTGGTGCAAATCCACTACGCCGGCGGTCGCGAGCGCGACGGCCTGCTGATCGACAGCCATGACGCCGCGACGAGCGATGCGGTTTGGCGGCTCTATGATCGCGTTGTCGCCCGTGCGCCGGTCAAGGCGGTCATTCTCGAGCGCGACGAAAAGATCCCGCCGTTTGGCGAACTCATCGATGAAGTGGCGCGTGCGCGACGAACGCTCATGGAGAACGGGCGATGGCGTTAGCGCAGACGCAGGCGCTGCTCGCGCGCCTGTTCACCGACGATGATCTGCGGCGGGAGTTCTTTGACGCGCCGATCGCCGTCGCGACGCGTTTCGGCTTGAGCATGCATGACACGCAGCGCCTCGCCGGAATCGACAGTCGCGAAATCGAAGTCTTTGCGCAGAGCCTGATCGGCAAACGCGCGCTTTATGCGCGCAGGGCGCTGCCGCTCACGGCGCGTGCGTTGGGCGATCGATTCGATGCGCTTTTCCGGCAGGCGATCGGCGGCGCTGCGCGAGATGCAAATCGCTCGGACGCTGCGGCGCTGACGGCGTTTCTCGATCGGCGTGTCGCAAAGTGCGAATTGGAGCCGCCTTGGATCGCCGACCTCGCGCGTTTCGAATTGGCCTTCATCGATGCCGGGCGTTCCGGCGCGGCGCTTTTTTTCCGAGCGTTCGAGTTCGATGTCGCATCACTCGCACACGCTCTCGCGAAGGGCGGAGGCGTGAGCGCCGTTCGCCGAAAAACGTTTGGCGTTTGGGCGCGCCCGCCCCGAGGCAGGCTGCGCTGGCGGCTGCTTCAGCCTTAAGCCCTGCGCAAAACTTCCGGCATTTCGACGTGGCGCCGCTCGGCGACGACATCAACCATGCGCTCGGCGCCGCGATCCCGCGCCTCCTGGTTTTGCGCCTTGGCGAAGTCTTCGCTGGCCTCTTTGAACTGCGCTTCGGCTTCTTCGAGTTGGCCGCGCAGCTCCGTGATCGACGCAACGATGTTGTCGCGTCGCGTGCGCGCCGCCCGCGCATAGGTCGGATAAGCGAAATGATTGGGATCGTCGATGTTGGCGCGCCGCTCTTCCTGACCGATTTCACGCTCAAGCTCATTGGCCATGCGCGTGAATTCACCGATCATTGCATTCAATTGGATGACACGCCGACGTTTTTCCTCGGCCTGGAACCGTTTGAGACGGACAAGCGTATCCCGCGACTTCATGCGACAAGCTCCATTACGCAACTTATGCGAAACAAATCCTTAACTCCGCGAGACAAGGCTCAATATGCCCTGTGGAAGTTGCTCGTTTGTTACCGAAATCGAATTTTTGAATTCTTCGCGTCTGTGTGTCTTCGGCGCACTATCTCAAGCGAGGGGCGCTTTGGAGGCCCAAGCTATGCGAAATCTTGCTGCAATTCTTGCGGGCGCGGCCATGTGGGACATCACCTATCTTGACCCGCGCGACGATCCGCGCGCGGCTCAGCGCTAAGACTAGGCGGGCTCCTTGGCGCGCGCCGTCGACGCCGCGGCGCCGCCATAGCGGCGGTAGACGAAGTCCGGCGGCGGGACGTGCGATTCTATTTCGGCGTAAGCGGCGAAACGCGCATGGTCCGGCGACAGATGGCAGGCGGGGTCCGTCGCCGCGGCGTCGCCGGCGATCGCGAACGCCTGACAGCGGCAGCCGCCGAAATCGATTTCACGGCGCTCGCAAGAACGACAGGGCTCCTTCATCCAGTCCGTGCCGCGGAAGGCGTTGAAGGCCGCGCCATGTCGCCAGATGTGGCCGAGCGGCTTCTCGCGCACATTGTCGAAGCTCAGTCCCGGCAAGGTCTGCGCGGCGTGGCAGGGCAGGGCCTTGCCGGATGGCGTCACAGCCATGATCGATCGGCCCCAGCCGCCGGTGCAGGCCTTCGGCCGCTTAGCGTAATGGTCGTGAATGACGAAATCGAAATTGAGCACGCCGGCGAGACGCTTCTTCGCCTCGTCGACGATGCCGACCGTTTCCATGAAGGCTTCGCGCGTCGGGATGAGCGCGGCGCGGTTCATCTGCGCCCAGGCGTAATATTGAATATGCGCAATCTCGATGCGCTGCGCGTCGACCTCGACGGCGAAATCGATGATCTGCGGCAGATGCGCGATGTTCTGCCGGTGCATCGGCGCATTGATCGTCAACCCCATGCCGAATTCGCGCGTCCATCGCGCAACGTCGCGCTTCTTGGCGACGCCGCCCTGATAGCCCGAGATTCGGTCGGCGCTCTCAGGAACGACATCCTGAATGGAGACCTGCACATGATCGAGGCCGATCTCGGCGAGACGCTGCAACCGCTCGCGCGTCAGCAGAACGGCGGAGGTGACGAGATTGGTGTAGAGCCCCGCGTCGACCGCGTGCGCAAGTATCTCTTCAAGATCGCGTCGCACTGTCGGTTCGCCGCCGGAAAGATGCAGCTGCAGCGCGCCGATCGACGCCGCCTGTCGGAAGGCCTCGCCCCACTCATCGGCGGTGAGCTCGACGTTGGAGCGCTCGAGCTCGAGCGGGTTTGAGCAATAGGGACATTGCAGCGGGCAGCGATGGGTGAGTTCGGCGAGCAGTCCCGCGGGTCCGCCCGCGAATGGCGCGATCGATGCGGCGAAGGCGGACGGCGGCGGCGCCGCAAATTCGTCGATTCCGTCGCGCAGCAGCCGCTTGTCGGCGAGGCCTTGCAGCAGCGCCGTGACGTCGCGGGTGATGATGTCGACCGGCGCGGAATATTGTTGCGCGAGCCGCGCGCAAAGATCGGCGAGGCGCGTTGCGCCATCAATCGCGCGCAGCACGATGAGCCCAATCGGATCGAGTTCATAGGCGCGCTCGGGCGCCAGAATAACCGTTCGAGACCGCGCGCGGTCTTCATGCAGCCGCGCGTAGCGCGTGAAGGCCGGACGCGAGTCCGGGCCGATCACGAACCGCGCGGCCTGCGCCTCAGACATTGGCTTCTCCTGGCCGCCATGCGCCGGGCGGAATCGGGCCGGGCGTGACGTAGGCGTGATGTAATGCGTCAAGCTGCGCCCACAAGACGTCGCATTTGAACCGCACGGCGCCGACGCAGGCTTCCTGTTCGGCGCGCGTCCTGGCGTTGTCGAGGACATAGCCAAGCGCAAACTCCGAATCGCGCGGCGCCTGCGTCAGCCGTCGTTTGAAATAGGCCATCACATGGTCGTCGACGAAATCGTAATTTTCCAGCATTCCGACGATGCGTTCGCGATGGATCGACGGCGCGAAGAGTTCGGTCAGCGAAGACGCGACCGCAACGACGAGCGGCTGCTCGACGACGAAGCGCACATAGGCTTCGACGGCGAATTTCGTCGCGGGCAGGGCGCCGCGCCGAGAGGTCACGTACTCGCGCGAGAAGCCAAGCGCGTCCGTCAGCACGAGCCAGCGCTCGATGCCGCCGGCTTCTTCGCCGAGGCCGTCATGATCGTGGATGCGATGTATCCACTCGCGGCGCAGCTCGCGATCATGGACGCGGCTCATAAAGGCGGCGTCCTTGCGCGGCACCGCCTCTTGGTAGCAGTAGCGGTTCAGCGCCCAGGCGGCGACCTGCTCCTTCTTGAGCTTGCCGCCGTGCAGCAGCTTATGAAACTCATGCTTGTCGTGATAGCGCTCGGCGCCGACGGCGCGAATCGAGGCTTCGAATTCGTCGCGGGTGAGCGGCGCGGCCTCGCGCCAATCGATGGCTACGATCTCGTTCACAGGCTGACCTCCATGCCGTCCTCGCCGATTTCCCAGCCGGCCGCCTGGGCGACCGCATATTCGTCCGAGAACTCGTTGAGAATCGGATTAGAATTGTTGATGTGCACGTAGATTTTGCGCTTCACGTCGAGGGGCTCGAATGCGGCGATGGAGCCGTCGGCCCCGCCGACATTGATATGGCCCATGCGCGAACCGGTCTTGCCGAGCAGGCCCTGCTCGATCATCTCGTTTTCATGGAAAAGCGTGCCGTCGAAGAACACCAGCTTGGCGCCGCGAAGCCGCTCAGCGAGGTCCGCGTCAAGCTTGGCGCAGCCAGGAATGTAAAAGAACGAGTCGCCCGTCGCGGTTTCGATGATCTCAAGTCCCAGCGTGTCGCCGGCGCTTGTGCCGAAATTCGGCGCGTTGGCGTTCTCGAGATAGAGCGCGATCTTGCCCGGAACGGGAAAGGCGCGGATCGCGAGCCCAAGATCAATGCCCGCTCCGGTGACAGGCGTCGCTTTCTCCGTGTGCAGCTCAATGCGGGGCACGAGCTGCGTCTGGAGGATCGTGAAAATCGGATTGGCGCCGAGCGCATCGAGAACGCGTCCTGCGGCGTAGAGGCTGAACGGCTGCGCTTCTCGCATGTTGAGAAGACCCGCGACATGGTCAACGTCGCCATTTGTCAGCGCCACCGCCTTGATCGGGCTCGCGCGCAGACCGTCATCGGGAGCGGGAGCAAGCTCGGGCGCGGCGGCAATTTGCTCGCGCAGATCAGGCGAGGCGTTGAGCAGCAGCCAGTCGGCGCCGTTGACGCTCACCGCCAATGACGACTGTGTGCGCGGCAAAAAACCAGGCGCTCCGGCGCGGACAGCCCGGCAATTGGCGCAGTTGCAGTTCCATTGCGGGAAGCCGCCGCCGGCGCCCGACCCCAAGATTCTGATCCGCATTGGCTTTTCGACATAGCGGGCGCGCCGCCACGTCGGATCTCCCTGAGTGTTATTTTCCTGGCACTATGCGCAGGCGGCCCGCATTCGCGCAAGTGCGACCGATTTGCGCGGCCTCCATGAAATGTCGAGATTTTTTCCCTGTTGCGGCAGGCGTGTCGCCCCGGTTTCGTCGCTTTCTCAGGCCACAAGAGGGAACGGTGAGGCCAAGGCGCCTCAGGTCGAAGCGCGCCGCTGAGGATTCCGTTCCGAGCAGGCGCTGGATCGAGCCAATCAATTTGCGCACTCATGGAAAAGAAACGCTGACGCGCTTGAGCGCGCTCTTAATCGCGACGTCGCTTGCCGGCTGCGTGTCGGACGGCATGCGCATGGTCGACGGCCATGTCGGCAACGCCGTTTCTCTCGTCTCCGGAGCCCAGGGAGAGCCGTCGAATGTCGCCATCTTCGTTGCTTCGACGCGGCGTTCCGAAGGCGCGACAGATGACGGCCGGGCGCATTTTTCGCTGACCTCGATTGGCGTCCCGCTCAACCATCGTGCGGGAAGCCTCGAGCGTCCAAGCTTCGGCGGCGCCGATCGGCGGCGGCATTTCACAGTGCTGTCGAAGCGCAACATGGATGAGCAGGAGTTCTACGGCGAAGTTGCCTCGCATGTCTCGGGGCGCATCGGCAATTCGCGCGACGTGTTGCTTTACGTGCACGGCTTCAACACGGGAGTGGAGGAGGCGCGCTTTCGGCTAGCGCAGATTGTCGCTGACGGCCGCTTCTCCGGCATTCCCGCGCTCTTTACCTGGAATTCCCGAGGCGGGCTGTTCAACTATGAGTCCGACAAGGAAGCGGCGACAGTCTCGCGAGACGCGCTTGAGAAGTTCGTCGTCGAACTGTCGCGCACGCCGGGCGTCGGCCGCATTCATGTGCTCGCACATTCGATGGGAGCGTGGCTGACGATGGAGACGCTGCGCGGCGTCGCGCAGTCCGGCCATCCGGATCTCGACGGCAAACTTGGCGAGGTCATGCTGGCGGCGCCGGACATCGATCTCAATGTTTTCCGCCAACAGGTCGCGCGCGTCGATCCTCGGCATGTGTCGATCTTCGTCGCCAACAATGATCGCGCGCTGTCGCTCTCGTCGCGCATCGCCGGCGATCGTCCGCGCCTGGGCGCAATGAATCCCACCAATCCTGAAGACAAGTCGGAGCTCGATCGACTGGGCGTCGCCGTGCACGACATCTCTTCGTTCTCGACGGACTTCGTCGGCCACGGCGCATTCGCCGAAGCGCCCGACGTGGTGCGAAAGATCGGCGCGCAACTGACGGCGCCGCGTCCTGGCGAGGCAGAGACGCAGGCGGTGATTGACGCGCGTGGGGCGGCGGCTCCAGATGCTGCGCCGACGTCTCCCAGTCAGAAGGTCGAGAGCCAGCCGCTGGCGCCGCTGGCCGCCGCTCGGTGAGCTTGATTTCGAACGGCCCTAGCTCATTTCTGACTTGATGACTATCAATGGCGGTTAAGTATGAAAAACTCCGACGCCGCCACTCTCTCCGCAAAATTTCAGATCTCGATACCAAAAGCAGTTTGCGAGGCGCGCAAATGGAAGGCCGGTCAGGAGTTTGCGTTCATCCCCAAAGGATCTGGCGTGCTGCTCGTTCCCGTGCCTGAGCGAGATCAACTGGCCGGGATCGCGCAAGGAGCTGGGCGGAAAAACTACCGCGACCGTGCAGATCGCTTTTGACGTCGGCGCTTAATGGTTATTGTGATGCCTCTTTCGGCGCCGCCGCTTTTTCCGCCTCGGCTTTTGCGAGCTTGTTATAGCGCCTCACGCTGAGCGGAATGGCCGCCAGAAACGCGACGCTCAGCACGGCGAGCAGCTCCATCGGATAGATCGCGAGCAGCAGCGCCGTTACGCCCACGCCGAAAAGCACCGGAATCACGAGATCGCGCGGTATGCGCCCGATGCGCTTGCCGGAGAAATGCGGAATGCGGCTCGCCATCAGGAAGGCGATGCCGAGCACATAGACGATGTAAAACGGCGTCATCGCCTTGGACGCCGGCAGCTCCAAAACGGAGAAATGCAGATAGAGCGGCAGCAACACGGTCACGGCGCCGGCGGGCGCCGGCATGCCGACAAAGAATTCGGCGTGCCAGGCGGGCTTCGTCGGATCGTCGATCGTCACATTGAAGCGGGCGAGCCGTAGTGCGCCGGCGATGGCGAAAACGAGCACGGCGAACCAGCCGAGGCCTTTGATCTCGTGCAGCGCCCACAGATACAGCAGCAGGCCGGGCGCCACGCCGAAATCGACGAAATCCGAAAGCGAGTCGAGTTCCGCCCCGAAGCGCGACGTGCCCTTGATGGCGCGCGCCAAGCGGCCGTCCAGCCCGTCGAGCACCGCCGCGGCCATCACCGCCGTCACGGCCGTCTCAAATCGTCCTTCAATTCCATAGCGGATCGCCGTCAGCCCCATACACAGGGCGAGTAGCGTCACGAGATTGGGAAGAACGATGCGCAATGGAATGTTGCGAAATCGCAGCCGACGTTGTTCGGAGGGCGTCAGCACGCCCTCTTGCGAATCACGCCCAGAGAAGAACGGATCAGCCATGGCTTGTTCAACCCGCCTTGAATGACAGCGCAGGGGCGCCGGCGGTCATGTCGGCGAGTATGGTCTCGCCGGCGATGGCCCGGGACCCGATAGCCACCATGGGCCGTGCCGATGACGGCATATAGACGTCGACGCGCGACCCGAAACGAATGAGGCCAAAACGGTCGCCGACGCCGATCTGCTCGCCTTCCTTGACGAATCCGACGATGCGCCGCGCGACGAGACCTGCGATCTGCACCACCCCAAAGCGCCCCGACGGCGCTTCGATGACCATGCCGCTGCGTTCATTGTCGTCGCTGGCCTTGTCGAGGTCGGCATTGAGGAACAGGCCCGGCTTATAAGCGATCCTCGAGATGCGGCCGGTGATCGGCGCACGGTTCACATGCACGTCGAAGACGCTCATGAACACGGAGATGCGCTGCATCGGCTCGGCTCCCAGGCCGAGTTCGGCCGGCGGCAGAAAGAAGCCAACCGCGCTGACGACGCCGTCCGCGGGCGAGACGACGAGCCCATCGCGCAGCGGCGTCACCCGGGGCGGATTGCGGAAGAAATAAGCGCACCACGCGGTGGCGATGAAACCCATCCAGCCGAGCGTTGGCGACAGCCAGTCAAGCAGGAAGGAGACGGCGGCGAAACCAGCGATGAAGACGTAGCCTTCCGGATGGATCGGGACGAGCGACTTACGGATGGAATCGATGATCGACATGCGGGCCTGCTTTCGTGGCGCGCTGACCAGCGCGCGCGTTTCCTTTGCCATGTTGCGGCGCCAAAGTCACGGACGCGCGGCATGGATCATGGCAGCCGAAGGATGCGGCACGGGTCGCCGTTCGTCAGGGGCGGCGCGCCCGGCTCGCGGATCAGCAGCGCTTGCGATTGCGCCAGCTCGGTGAGCAGAGAAGAATCCTGCAGCGGCTGCGGCGTTGCGACGAGGCGGCCATTTTTGTCCAGGGCGAGCCGCGCGCGCATGTAGTCGCGCCGCCCCTTGTTGGCGGGAAGATCGGCGCCAGCGACCGCCGTCTCGGTTCGCTCGGCGCCGGCGTCTGGATCGCCCTGCAGCGCGCGCAGGAGCGGCGCGAGGAACACCAGCGCGCAGACGAAGGACGCGACCGGATTGCCAGGAAGGCCAAGGATGCGCGCGTCGCCCAGCGCGCCATGGATCAAGGGCTTGCCCGGCCGCATCGCGATTTTCCAGAAGTCGAGCGACATGCCTTGTCGAGCCAGGGCAGGGCGCAGCAGATCGCGGTCGCCGACCGACGCGCCGCCGAGCGTCACCAGAACGTCGGCGCGCGCCTCGCGGGCAAGGCCAATGCCGCGTTCGAGTGCCGCGAGATCGTCGCGGAAGATGCCGAGGTCGACGACTTCGGCGCCGGCGTCTTCGGCGATGGCGGCGACCGCCAGATTGTTGCAGGAGATGATCTGCGACGGGCCGGGCTCGGCGCCCGGCGGCACGAGTTCGTCGCCCGAAGCGATAATCGCCACGCGCGGGCGCCGCGCGACAGGAATTGCAGCGTGGTTCATCGCCGCCGCGAGCGCCAGTTCTGCGGGGCCAAGGCGCACGCCGGCGGAGAGCGCGACCGCGCCTTCGCGAAAGTCGAGGCCAGTTGCGCGGATATGCGGGCCGGGCGGGGCGCCTGCCGTCAACGCGCCGTCGGCGACGACAGCGTCTTCTTGAAGCAATATCGCATCCGCGCCCTCGGGGACTGGGGCGCCGGTGAAGATGCGGATGGCTTCGCCCGCCTTGAGCGCCGCTCCATAGCTGTGGCCTGCGGCGCTTTCGCCGACGATGCGCAGCGTCCCGGCGGCGAGGTCAGCTGCGCGCAGCGCAAAGCCGTCCATGGCCGAGACGGCGACGGGCGGCTGACTGCGGCGGGCGACAAGGTCGGCGGCCAGCGTGCGGCCGCGCGCCCGCGCCAGCGGGGTCGATTCTTCGCCAAGCCTTGAAGCCCCAGCGAGCACCCGCCCAAGCGCGTCGGGAACGGAAAGAAGCTTGTCCACGCGAAAATCTATCCCCGGTTCGCGACGCGGCGGTAAATGAAAGCGCAGAGGCTCTCGGCCGCGAGCGCGGCCAGTAAGATCACCGTCGAAAGCGCCACGCCAATGTCGACGCTGGGATAAGCGATGGCGCCGCCCAAGTCGAATTATTCGCCGCGTCGCCAGTCGCCGGACTTGCCGCCCCGTTTTTCGACGAGTTCGACGCCTTCGATGCGCATGCCGCGATCCGCCGCCTTCAGCATGTCGTAGATGGTCAGACAGGCGACCGAAACGGCCGTCAGCGCCTCCATCTCCACGCCCGTTCTGCCGGTGACTGATGCTTCGGCGACGACGCGCAGGCCGGGCAGCGCGTCATCGGGCGTGATCTCGACCGAGACGCTCGACAGGGGCAGAGGATGGCAAAGCGGGATGAGCTCGCTCGTTTTCTTGGCCGCCATGATCCCTGCAACGCGGGCGACGCCGAAAACGTCGCCCTTCTTCGCCTGACCTTCGACGGCGAGACGCAGAGTTTCGTGCGCCATCACCACATGGCCGCGGGCGAGCGCCACGCGAGACGTCTCGGCCTTCGCCGACACGTCGACCATATGCGCTTCTCCGGCGGCGGAGAGGTGAGTGAGTTTGGTCATCGCTCGCGTTTTGCGCTTTTGGCGGGTTCGAGGCAAGGTCAGACTACGTTGATAATCGATCAATCGTGTGTATAATAATGTGCATTAAAGGTGATTTATGGCAAAGGTCGAGACCAATGCCCGTAAAATCGTCGCACGACTGGAAAAGGACGGCTGGATAAACATCGGTGGCGGAAGCCATGACCGTTTCGTCAATGAAAAGTGGCCCCGCGTCATGATCACTGTGCCACGCCATCGGCAATTGACGCCTGGAACCGCGCGGTCCATCGCCAAGGCCGCCGGATGGATGGAACAATAGAAATGACGCATTTCGTTGGAGTGATCGACGGCGCAGGAAAGAATTGGGGCGTGCGCTTTCCGGACGTGGACGGTTGCGTCGGCGTCGGCGCGACGCCGGAAGAGGCGATCGCCAGCGCGACGGAGGCGTTGCGCGAAGTGATGAGCTACAAGCAGGGCGGCGGGTTCAAGATCAATAAGGCGCGAACGCTAACGCAAATTCTTGCATCCGGCGAAGTTGCGCCGGGAGAGACGACCGTTCTCATTCCGCTGCTGCTCGATTCCGGCCGCGTCGTGCGCGCCAATCTGACCTTCGACGCGGGGCTACTTGAATCGATCGATGCGGCGGCGAAGAATCGCGGCCTCACGCGCTCGGCTTTTCTTGCGAGCGCAGCGCGGGAAAAGATTGAGGCGGGGAGGTAATTAAATTCACCACCCGTGTTGGCGGCGTGCGCGGCTTACGCTCCTGCCGTTGACCTTGCTGGGTCAGACTTGGGATTTCCTGCCGAGCCTTGCAGAAGTTCGCGCGCGGCCGCTTCGACGTCATGTTTGCGCATCAGGCTTTCGCCGACGAGAAAGGTGAAGATGTGCGATTTTTCGAGGCGCAGGCAGTCGTCATGCATCGTGATGCCGCTTTCGGCGACAATGATCTTGTCGCGCGGAATTTTTTCCGCGAGCCTCTCGCTGACTTCGAGCGACACTTTGAAGTCGCGCAGATCTCGATTGTTCACGCCGATCAGACGCGTCTCCAGCGCCAGAGCGCGATCGAGCTCCCGCTCGTCATGCACTTCGACGAGCACGTCCATGCGCAGATCATGCGCGGCCGTGTTCAGCGCCTTCGCTTCGTCGTCGTCGACGGCGGCCATGATGACGAGGATGCAATCGGCGCCGTAAGCGCGCGCCTCATAGACCTGATAGGGATCGAACATGAAATCCTTGCGGAGCGCCGGGAGATGCGTCGCCTTTCGCGCGGCTTCGAGATCTTCGAGCCTGCCCTTGAACGAGGGCGTGTCGGTCAGCACCGAAAGACAGGCCGCGCCGGCGGCTTCATAGGCGCGCGCCAATTTCGGCGGATCGAAGTCTGGGCGAATGATTCCCTTGGATGGGCTCGCCTTCTTGATCTCGGCGATGAGCGCGATGCGACGCTCGTTCAGTTTCTGCTCGATCGCATGGACAAAGCCGCGCGGCGGATCATGATCGCGCACGTTGCGCTCGAGCGTCGCGAAGGGCATGCGCACCTTGGCCTCGGAAATCTCGGTGCGCTTATAAGCTTCGATCTTTCTTAGGATGTCGGTCATTTTCTCGCCTACGGCGGGCGGGCCGCGACCGCCATCGCTCGAATTCGTTCCGCCGACTGCCGGCTGCTCATGAATAGCCGATAAACGGGCGCAATCCTATCCCGATCGACGGGAGACGCCGATCAGGCGTCTCGATTGGAGCAGCGGATCAGCGCGTCGAGCTTATCCCGCGCCGCGCCGGAATCGATCGCCGCCTCAGCGAGCGCCGCGCCTTCGCGCACATTTGCGGCGCGCCCGGCGACGACCAGCGCCACGCCGGCGTTGAGGACCGCGACGTCGCGGTAGGCGTTCTTCGCGCCCTCCAGGACGGCGCGCAGGGCTCTGGCGTTATGCGCCGCGTCGCCGCCGACAAGCGCCTGCGTCGTCGCGCGGGGCAATCCGGCCTCCTCTGGCGAGAGGTCAAAGCTGCGGATTTCGCCGTCTTCGAGCGCAACCACATGGGTCACGCCCGTCGTCGTCGCTTCATCGAGGCCGTCGCCGCCATGCAGCAGCCAGACGCGCTTTGCGCCGAGTTCGCGAAGCGCGCGGGCCAAGGGTTCGAGCCAGTCGCTGGAGAAGACTCCGATCGTCTGCCGCTCGACCCGCGCGGGGTTACACAGAGGACCAAGCAAATTGAAAATCGTGCGCACGCCCAGCTCGCTTCTCACCGGCGCGGCGTGGCGCATGGCCGGATGGTGCGTCGTCGCGGCCATGAAGCAGATTCCGGCGTCTTGGAGCGATGCGGCGGCGGCGGCTGGCGAAACGCCGACCTTGACGCCGAGTTCGCCGAGCACGTCGGAGGAACCCGACAGCGACGTGGCCGCCTTGCCGCCATGCTTGGCGACGATCGCGCCGGCGGCTGCGGCGATGATCGCGGCCAAAGTGGAAATATTGTATGTGCCGGCGCCGTCGCCGCCAGTCCCGACGATGTCGATTGCGCCGGCTGGCGCTTCGACCGGCGTCATCGCGGCGCGCATCGCCTCCGCGGCCCCGATGATTTCGTCGATCGTCTCGCCGCGCAGTCGCAGGCCCATGAGAAACGCCCCAAGCTGCGCCGGCGTCACTTCGCCCCGGAAAATCAGAGAAAACGCCGCTCTCGCCTCATCGCGGGCAAGGGGCGCGCCGGAGACCAGCGCGGCGATGTAGGATTTGAAATCCTCGCTCACTGCAGTTCGGCGCCGTTGCGCAAGGCCAGGGCCGCCGGCTGACCTCTGCAGGCGACCTTCGAAGCGGCTCTCACGCGGCCTTCTCGCGCCGCCGCGGTCCCTCGTTCCATTCCCGCGCGAGATCGAGGAAATTTTGTAAAATTTTGTGGCCGTGCTGCGAGGTGATGCTCTCGGGATGGAACTGCACGCCATGCGTTGGCAGCGTCTTATGCGACAGCGCCATGATGAGGCCGTCCGGCGTCTCGGCGGTCACCCGCAGGCAGTCGGGAAGAGTGTCGCGGCTGACGATCAGCGAGTGGTAGCGCGTCGCCTGGAATGGCCCTTCGATGCCGCGAAACACGGCGTCGCCGTGGTGCAGGATCGTCGCCATCTTGCCGTGGATCGGCAGCGGCGCCCGAATGACGTCGCCGCCAAACACCTCGCCGATCGACTGATGGCCGAGGCAGACGCCGAAAATCGGCACGGTCTCGGCGGCGGCTGAGATCAGCTCCATGCAGATGCCTGCTTCATGCGGCGTGCAGGGGCCGGGCGACAGCACGATCGCGTCGGGTCCGCCGGCCAGCACTTCGGCGACCGAAACGGCGTCGTTGCGGTGCACGGTGACGTTCGCGCCCAACTGGCCGAAATAGTGAACCAGGTTGAAGGTGAAGCTGTCGTAATTGTCGATAAGCGTGACGTTGGACATTGGGCTGCTGTCCAGCCTCCTGGCGCGGGTTTGACAGTGCAATAGGCCGGGCGGCGGGCTTAAGCAACCGTCGGACGGTTGTCGTCCCGCGGGGAGAAGCGCCAGTCCGGCCGAACGTCTTTGATCATCATGATCTCGGCCAGCGACTGACGGGTCAGGAGACCCAAGAACCGCCCCTCCTCGTCGGTTACGCCGACCGTCTCTCCCCCTGTAAGCTTAGGCAGGACGGCGTCGATGCTCTCTCGACCATCGATCGTCTCCGGCTCCTGGCGAACGAAAGGCGCGATCGGCGCGCCGGGTTCGGAAGCCCGCAGGGCCTCGATGATGTTGGTGCGGGACAGGAAGCCGCTGAGCCGGCGCGAGGCGTCCACGACTGGAAATTCGTCCTGAGACGTGGCCAAAAGGATGTCCACCGCTTCGCGCACGCTTGCGCTGCGCTCGATCACGGCGATGCGAGTCTCCATGGCGTCGGCCGCTTTGAGGCCCCGCGCCGCCTCGGACAACGAGGTCATCTGCGCTTCGCCTGCAGCCGCGATATAGACGAAAATCGCGATGAACAGCAGCAGCGGATTTCCGAACAGCCCGAGAAAACCCAGGAGAAAAGCGAAGCCCTGACCGATTTGGGCGGCAATGCGCGTCGCGCGGTCCTTACCTATCCAGATCGACAGGGCCGCCCGAAGCACACGCCCGCCGTCCATGGGAAAGGCTGGGATCAAGTTGAACGCCGCGAGAAAGATATTCACGGCGGCAAGGCGTTTCAGGAGATTGACGGATGGATCGCCGATCTCGATCGCGTCGGACAAATCGACGGCGCCAAGAAACAGGATCAGCAAAGCAGCAATGACGAGATTGACCGCCGGACCGGCCAGCGCGATCAGCAACTCCTGACGGGGCTTATCGGGCATTTTTTCCATGTCGGCCACGCCGCCGATCGGCAGCAGCGTGATTACCGGCGAGACGATGCCATAGCGTCGCGCGGTCAATATGTGGCCGAACTCGTGCAACACGACGCAGACAAAGATCGCGACGATGAACAGGACGCTGTCGCGCGCTGCGACGGCGCCGCCGCGCTGGTAGGCCGCAAAGCCGATCCAACCCAAGAGCAGCAGGAACGTGACGTGAATGCGCACGGCGGTTCCCATGAAGGAGCCGATCGTGAGGGACCATCGCATTTGAGCTCCTGCGGTCGTGGTTAACAGCCGGTAAGATAGGACTGAGCGGCGGCTTGCGCTAGAGCGCTTCCCGCTCACATGAATCATTTGATCGATAAGGAAGCGCTCAAAATCAAAACGTTGGAGCAGGTTCTCATCGAAAAAGTCTGTCAACTTTTTCGGAACCGGATCTAAGCGCGGGGACGCACGAAAAACGCCGGCGAAGCGGCTGTGAGGCGCTTGCCGGCGGTAGACGAGACAACAGTTGAGAGACGAGAAGAAAGCGAGATCGCGTCAGAGGCGATAGCGGACCTGATCGGTCCAGAAGCGCTCCAGCCGTGAAAGCGACGTATTGAGGGTGCGAAATTCGTCGCAGGTGACGCCGCCGATCTGCTCGACCGTCAGCGCGTGCTTCTCATAAAGCTGCGCAACGATATCGTGAATTTGCTTGCCCTTCGGAGTCAGGCTGATGCGCACCGAACGGCGATCAAGGCGCGAGCGCGCATGATGCATATAGCCCATCTCGACGAGCTTCTTGACGTTGTACGAAACATTGGAGCCGAGGTAGTAGCCGCGCGTGCGCAATTCGCTCGCGGTCAACTCCTTGTCGCCGATGTTGTAAAGCAGCAGCGCCTGCACGGAATTGACGTCGCCAAGATCCCGGCGGTCGAATTCGTCCTTGATGACGTCGAGCAGACGGCGGTGAAGGCGTTCGACGAGCGTGAGCGCTTCGAGATAAACCGGTCGGATCTCGCTGGCGCGATCCTCGCGAGCCTGCGGGGCGGTCTTCATCATGGCGCTCATCGTCTTCTCCATCACAGCGGATGCGTCGCGCATCTCTTGATCGGCCTTCGATGAAACCAAATTAGATCGACGCAGATGAAAGGCGGTTTAAACAACAGCCTGAATCCCGCGTTTACCGCGATAGGGCTGTTTGCGGTGAATGATGGATGAACTTAAAGGTTCGGTTTACGCTAACGATTCCTCAAACAAACCTTGCGGATCAGGAATCTTTTGGCGTTTTCCTGTCAAATCTGCGGCGACGGCGGCGTTCGCGCATGTGCTGCGCCTCGACGTCGCGTCCGGCCTCGAAGGTCAGCCCGAAATACATGGCGATCAGCACGGCGTTGACGCCGATCAGCCAATAGCCGCCGGTGAAGAATCCCGGCATGCTGAGCGTCAGAAAAATCTGCGCGCTTGCAACAAGCAGCCACAACACGCCGCCCCAGGGCGTTGCCAGCCACAGGCCGACGCCGGCGATGAGATCGAGCACGGCGAAGAAAATAACAGCGGAGGCTGCGCTCTGCGGCATGGTTTCAAAGATCGAGCGTTCCGCAGCGAGAATAATCCGCCACTGCATCAAGCCTTGCACCAGCCAAAATAACGCGACGATGCGCATGAAGCGCGAGAGCAGCACGCCCCATTTGGCGGCGTCGCCGCCGTTCGGTTCGCCGACGCGGATGGCGCGGTAGGGATCGTCGCCGTCGTCGTAGATCGTTGGGCCATCCATCAGATGCGCCGCCGCTTGTTTCGCTTTCCGTGCGCTTTGGCGGAAATGGCTACTGCCCCCGCCGCGCGCGCGTTGCGAAGCGAACCGCTTCCTCGGCGGCGCGGAACAGCGCTTTCGCCTTGTTGACGCATTCGCGGTGTTCATATTCCGGTTCGCTGTCGTAGACGACGCCAGCGCCTGCCTGCACATGCATCTTGCCGTCCTTCACGATCGCCGTGCGCAGCACGATGCAGGTGTCCATTTGACCGCCGGCGCCGAAATAGCCGATGCAGCCGCCGTAGATTCCGCGCTTGTCGGTCTCGAGCTCGTCGATGATCTCCATGGCGCGCACTTTCGGCGCGCCGGAGACAGTGCCGGCAGGAAACCCCGCGGCGAGCGCGTCGATGCAATCGTGGCGCGCATCAAGCTCGCCTTCAACATTGGAGACGATGTGCATCACGTGACTGTAGCGCTCGATGGTGAAACTGTCAGTCACGCGCACCGTGCCCGTCTTTGCCACGCGGCCGACGTCGTTGCGGCCGAGGTCGAGCAGCATCAGATGTTCGGCGCGCTCCTTTTCGTCGGCGAGGAGATCCGCCGCCAGACGCTCGTCCTCCGCCGTCACCTCGCTGCGCCAGCGCGTGCCGGCGATCGGGCGAATCGTCACCTTGGCGTCGGCGACGCGCACGAGGATCTCGGGACTCGAACAGACGATCTGGAACTCGCCAAAATCGAGAAAGCATAAAAAGGGCGCCGGGTTCACGCGGCGCAAGGCGCGATAGAGCGCAAATGCGGGCAAAGCGAAAGGCGCGGTGAACCGCTGCGACAGCACGACCTGAAAGATGTCGCCGGCGCGAATGTATTCCTTGGCGCGCTCGACCATCTCCAGAAAACGCGATTGCGGCGTATTCGAAACCGGCTCCTGAGCGAGGAGCTGCACGTCGGCCCCGCCGTCGCGATGCTCCAGCGGCGCCTCCAGCGTCGCGACGACCTTGTCGAGGCGCGCGAGGGCCGCTTCATAGGCCGCCTTCGCCGAAACGCCGGCTTTTGGCCGAGCGGGCGTGACAATGGAGATTTCGTCGCGAACCGTGTCAAAGACGATCATGACCGTCGGTCGCACGAAAAGCGCGTCAGGCGCGCCGATCCTGTCCTCCTTGGCCGGCTCGAGGCGCTCCATCTGGCGCACCATGTCATAGCCGAGATAGCCGAAGACTCCCGCCGCCATCGGCGGCAGCCGCACGGCCTGCGGCACGGCGGATTCGGCGATGAGCTGACGCAAGGCGACGAGCGGCGCCGCTTCGCAGGGCGTAAAGACGCTCGCGTCGTCGAGCGCGACGCGATTGATGTCCGCTCTATCGCCGACGACGCGAAAAATCACGTCCGGGTCGAGGCCGATCATCGAGTAGCGGCCGCGGGCGGCGCCGCCTTCGACGGATTCGAGCAAAAAAGCCGCGCCGCGCTGATCGCGCGTGAGCTTGAGATAGGCGGAGACCGGCGTTTCGAGATCGGCGACCAACCGCGTCACGACCAGCAGCGGCCGATCAGCGTCGTACTCGGCGCGGAAGGCGTCGAAGTCGGGCTCAAACAGCGCGCCGCTCACTGGTCGCGTTCCGCTCCGGTCGCGGCTTCGAGCGCCCGCTGATTGATATCGACGCCGAGCGCCTTCTCGAGGCCGCCGACATATTGCTCCAGCAAGTCGTTGTGAAATGCAGGCTTCAGTTGCTGGGCGATCGTCTTCGCTTCGATCGAGTTCGGGTCGAACACGGGGGTCGTCGAGTCGCGCACGAAAAACACCAGCCGGCCATTATCGACGACGACGGAGCCGGCGTTGCGCGGCGCCACATCGAAGAATCGAACGATGACGTTGGTGTTGAAGTCGGGACGCGCCTCGCGCTTCACCTCATTGGCGCGTTGGGTCTGAACGCCCACTTCCTTGGCGACGTCTTCGATCGGCCGGCCCGCGTTCAGCTTGGCGACGATTTCGTCGGCCTTGGCGGCGAGCGCCTTTTGCGCCGCGTCGCTGCGCATGGCGTCGGCGACGGCCTGCTTCACCTCTTCGAATGTCTTCTGACGGGCAGGCTCGATGCCGTTAACCTCGTACCAGACGTAGCCGCCGTCACGCGTCGCGACAGTATCGTTGTCGACGCCGATGTCCGAAGCGAAGGCGGCCTTCACGAGGTCTGGACCGGCAGGAAGGCCGGCGATCGGCTTACCGCCGCGATCATTGCCTGCATCGTCGACGCCGTCATAGACGTGCGTCTCCAGCCCGACCGCATTTGCGGATTCGGCGAGCGTCTTGCCGGAGGCGCGCTGATCCTCAATGGCCTCATGGAGCCGGCGCACTTCAGGCATGGCGCCCTGCGCGGCGATTTCCGCGCGCAGTTCCGGCTCGGCCTGCTCGAAAGTTTTATTGTAGACCGCCGGGGTGATGCTCCTGACCTGGGACACGACGGCGCCGAAGGCGGTATGAACCGGCTCGGTCAGCCCCGGCGCGGAAAGCGCAAAAACGGCCGCTCCGACCTTGGGGTCGCCGAAGTCGCGCTGCTCGACCAGGCCGAGGTTGACGTCCTTGGGATTGAGTTTGAGCTCGGCCGCCATTGCGTCGATGTCCGCGCCGGTTTTGAGCTTGGCGAGCGCGGCTTCAGCTTCGGTGTCGGTCTTGAACACGATCTGCCGCACGTCACGCTTTTCCGGCGTTCCGTAGCGCTTCGATTTGACCTCGTCGTAAAGCTTGCGCGCCTGCTCGGCAGGCACGCTCTCCGGCTTCCCGACCGTGGAAGGGCTGACGACCAGCGCCGTCAGCTTGCGGTATTCCTTGGCGCGGAAGGTCTGCTCGCGTTCGTCGAAGTATTTTTTCAGCTCTTCGTCGGATGGCGTGGCCGCGGCGCTAACCAGCGACGGCGGCAGAATGACGTAGTCGATCGTTCGCGATTCATTGCGGAAGCGATAAATCGCCTCGACCATCACCTTGGGCGGCTCGACTCCGGCGACGACGATGTCGGTAATCATCTTGCGCAGGTAAGCGTTCTTCTGATCCGCGACGAAGCCGCGCTCGGTGAAGCCGGAGTCATTGGCGATCTGCTTGAACCGCACGGCGTCGAATTTGCCGTCGGGGCCCTGAAACACCTTTTCAGATGCGAGCAGTCGCTGGGTGGTCTCATCGCTTGCTGCCAGTCCGAGCTGCCGCGCCTTTTGGTCGAGCGCGACCTCGGTGACCAGGCGCTCCAGGATCTGCAGATCCAGTCCTGACTGATGGGCTTCCTCATTGGTGATCGCGCGCCGCATCCGCTGCTGAATGCGGCGAAGTTCGTTTTGATAGGCGCTGCGATAGGTCTCGACCGTGACTTCGCCGCTGCCGACGCGGGCGAGCCGCTGGGCCGTCATGCCGCGAAACACGTCTCCGACGCCCCAGATCGAAAAACTGATGACGATGACGCCCATGACAAGCGCCATGATGGTGCGGCCGATCCAGTTCTGCGAGGCGACGCGCAGGCCTTCTAGCATGGGTATTGCTTCCTTGGGTGCGTTGGATCCGGCTTCCCGGTTTTGGCGGCGGACTATAGGGAGGGGGCGGGCGCGTGGCAATGCGCTCCGCACAGAACCGCCGACGCGCCGAAAACGCGCTATTGCCCTGTGTTTCGAATGCTTGCAGTCTCCCCCGACCAGAATCCGCGCCTGAGCAGTTCCAATTCGGAGCGCGCCTTGAAAACCGGAGCCGACAATGGATGAAACCGTCAACGCCGCCGCTGAGACCGGCGTGGAGGCGCCAGGTCCCAAAGTCGAGGCTGAGCCCGGGGACGTTCGAGCGGCCGAGCGCGCGGCGCATCCCCACGCGCCATATCAGGACGTGCGTCGCCTGCGGGCTGACGCCGAGGCGGTCCGGAAGGCGTTTGAGTCAGGAGAATTTCCCTACAAGACGCGCCTGAGCGAGAAGGTCTACCTGCGGCACATGGAACTCCTGCAGGTGGAGCTCCTCAAAGCGCAAAACTGGGTAAAGGAGACCGGTCAACGCATCGTCTTGCTGTTCGAGGGGCGCGACGCCGCCGGCAAGGGCGGCACGATCAAGCGCTTTATGGAACATCTCAATCCGCGCGGCGCGCGGGTCGTCGCGCTGGAAAAGCCGTCCGAGCGCGAGCGCAGCCAGTGGTATTTCCAGCGCTACATCCAGCACCTGCCGGCGGCCGGCGAGATCGTTTTCTTCGACCGCTCCTGGTACAATCGCGCCGGCGTCGAGCGCGTGATGAATTTCTGCACGCCGAACGAATATCTCGACTTCATGCGCCAATGTCCCGATCTTGAGCGCATGTTCGTCAATTCCGGCGTTCGCCTTTACAAATATTGGTTCTCGGTGACGCGCGAGGAGCAGCAGCGCCGCTTTCGTTCGCGCATGAACGATCCTTTGAAGCAGTGGAAACTCTCGCCGATCGATCGCGCATCGATGGACAAATGGGACGATTACACCGAGGCGAAGGAGGCGATGTTCTTCTTCTCCGACACGGCTGACGCGCCGTGGATCGTCATCAAATCGGACGACAAAAAGCGCGCGCGCCTTAATTGCATGCAGCACTTTTTATCGAGCCTCGATTATCCGAACAGAGATCATAGCGTCGTACACGGGCCCGATCCGCTCATCGTCGGCGCCAGCGCACACGTCATCGGCCGCGACGAGCACATTCTGGGCAAGTCGCTTGCGATGGATATCGAGAAGAAGCGCAAGCGGTAGGCGCCACTTCACTACTTTGCAGGACGTCGCGCCCGGAATTCCGCACGCCAGGATCTCCTGAGCCAGGCGCTCGCCGCTCGCGCTACATCTTCACTGCGCGTACCCAGAGGGAAGGCCGGCCTCGTGCAGCTCTTCCTCAAGACGCTTCACGCGAGGCCGTCAGGCCATCTTCTCGCCACCGGATGTGTGCAGGATGCGGACCTTGCCTAGCGTCTTTGTCGAGGTTAGGCCGCTAGAGCGGAAATCGGTCTCGACAAGCAGAGTCTTCAAAAATATTTAACCATAAAGTTAAGGCCCTGCTTGCACTGCAGATATCGCTTGTTTAAAAAAGGAACGCTGAAGCTGGAAGAGGCGTGGTTATAGCCCTTCCCCTTCCCGATGGGCCCGAGACATGCGCTCGGTCGACTGAGCCCTGACAGCAGTGGGCGGCGCGGCCGCCCCTTACGAGCGCCCCAAAAGGAAATCCTATGCTGCGATCTCTTGGTCTTGCAGGAACGATGACGCTTGTACTTTTGACTGCGCCCGCGAACGCTTTCGACGTCATGTCCCCGGATTATGGCGGACGCGTGGAGCAATATGAAGCTAGGCTTGCGAAGGCGCGGGCTCGGGGCGAGCCAATCCGGATTGGCCCGACGGAATGCGATTCCTCATGCACGCTGTATCTGGCGCATCCCCAGTCCTGTGTTTCGGAGGGCGCGGTTTTCGGCTTCCATGCGCCCTGGTTTGGCGGCCCCGAGGGGGGCGTTGTCGATCCGCGCATGACGGCGGTCTTCGCCGCGCATTATAAGCCCGGGCTGCGCCAGGCCTTCATGGCTCACGTGCGGCGCCACGGCAATCAAGCTCCGGCGCCCATGTTGCGGATTACCGGCCGCCAGCTCGCGGCGTACGGCTACCGCCTCTGCTGATCTTAGGGTAGATCGACGGGCGCGGAGACTCGATCGGGAGATCGGAGCGCTCCGCGCTCGTACCAACCCTTGCTCCGATTGACGATCCAGACGACGCTCAGCATCACTGGAACTTCGATCAGGACGCCAACCACGGTGGCGAGCGCGGCGCCAGAGTCAAAGCCGAACAAGCTGATGGCCGCCGCGACCGCCAGTTCGAAGAAATTGCTCGCCCCGATCAGCGCCGAAGGGCCGGCGACGCAATGCGCTTCTCCCGCCGCGCGATTGAGCAGATAGGCGAGCCCGGCGTTGAAATAGACCTGGATCAGTATGGGCGCCGCGAGCATGGCGATGATCGCGGGTTGCCGGATGATCTGTTCCCCCTGAAAACCAAAGAGCAGAACGAGCGTCGCGAGCAGCGCGATGAGCGACGCTGGGCCGATATGCGCGAGCGTCCTGGCGAGACCCTTTTCGCCGCTTGCCGCGAGCAGCCGTTTGCGGGCGAGCTGGGCGACGATCACCGGAACGACGATATAGAGGACCACCGAGAGAAACAGCGTGTCCCAGGGCACGACGATCGAGGACAGTCCAAGCAGCAACCCGACGATGGGCGCGAAAGCGACGATCATGATTGCGTCGTTGAGCGCGACCTGGCTCAGCGTGAAATGCGGCTCGCCCTTGGTGAGATTCGACCACACGAACACCATGGCGGTGCAAGGGGCCGCCGCGAGCAGGATCAGGCCGGCGATGTAGGAGTCGATCTGGTCCGCCGGCAAATAGGGTCGAAACAGATAGCCGATGAAAATCCATCCGAGCAGCGCCATTGAAAAGGGCTTCACCGCCCAGTTGACGGCGAGCGTGACGCCAATCCCGCGCCAGTGACGCCCGACTTCCGCAAGCGCGGCGAAGTCGATCTTCATCAGCATTGGCGTGATCATCAGCCAGATGAGCGCCGCGACAGGCAAATTGACCTTCGCGACCTCCACCGCGCCAATGGCGTGAAAGACGCCCGGCAGAAAATGCCCAAGCGCGACGCCGGCGACGATGCAGAGCGCCACCCAGAGCGAGAGATAGCGTTCGAAAAGGGTCATGACTTACTCCGCGGTCGCGTTCGGCGATGTTGCGCCTTCCATCTCGCCGATCTCGCGCAGGCGCTGGCTGAGCGCGAGTTTGTCGAGGCGATGCAGCGGAATCGCGCAGAACTGATCGACGCGGTTGCGCAGATAGCGGAAGGCCGTGGCGAAGGCGCGCTGCTTTTCTATGTCGCTTCCTTCGACCGCCGCAGGGTCTTCGATGCCCCAATGCGCCGTCATCGGCTGACCGGGCCACGCCGGACAGGCTTCGCCCGCTGCGCTGTCACAGACGGTGAAGACGAAATCCATGCGGGGCGCGTCAGGGCGGGCGAACTCGTCCCAGCTTTTGGAACGATAGCCTTCGGAAGGAAGGCCCATCGTCTCCAGCGTTTTGAGCGCGTAAGGGTTCACCTCGCCCTTGGGATGGCTGCCGGCGGAAAAAACGTTGAACCGGCCGGCGCCGCGCTCGCGCAGCAGCGCTTCGGCCATGATCGAACGCGCACTGTTGCCGGTGCAGAGGAATAGCACGTTGTAGATACTGTCTGTCATTGGCGAGACTCACATTTGATGCGTGCAAGAGCGTCGGCGGGCGCGCATGGCGCGCCGCCGCAACAATCTTCGGCGAGGAAGCGCGCCAGCGCATTCAGCCGCGAAAGATCCGCCCGATAGACGATGCTGCGGCCAGTGCGGGCGCTGATGACAAGCTTCGCCTGCGAAAGGACGTTGAGATGGGCGGAGAGCGTGTTTTGCGGAACGCAGAGCGCCCGCGCGACGTCGCCGGCCGGCAGACCCTCGGGCTCGTGCCGGACGAGCAAACGGAAGGCCTCGAGCCGCGTCGGCTGCGAAAGCGCGGCAAGACAGGCGAGAGCCGCTTCTATTTCCATAAATCCAGATATATCGAAATAAATGACGGCGCAATGACATTCCTAGGGGCGCGCGCTCGCATTGTTGCGCGCCCTTAGCTCTGTTACCCAGGCGCATTGTCAGGAGCATTTCGCATGATCCGTCGTCCGCTCGTGGCCGGAAATTGGAAAATGAACGGGCTGCGCGCCTCGCTGGCCGAGATCGAGGCGATGGGCGCCGCCTATGACGATGCGCTGCGCGCGCGCGCCGAACTGATCGTCTGCCCGCCGGCCACGCTGATCGCCCTCGCGCGCGAGATTATGACGCGGGGCGGCTTAAGCCTTGGCGGGCAGGATTGCCATGCCGCGGCCAGCGGAGCTCACACGGGCGACATTTCCGCCGAGATGCTCAAGGACGCCGGCGCGTCCTACGTCATCGTCGGTCACAGTGAACGTCGTTCGGACCATGGCGAGACCGACGCCGACGTGCGGGCGAAGGCCGCCGCCGCCCTGCGCGCAGGGCTCGCGCCGATCATTTGCGTCGGCGAAACGCGCGCCGAGCGAGAGTCAGGCGATGCGCTGAGCGTCGTCGGCGCGCAGATCGAGGGCTCTCTCCCCGCTGACGCGCCTGCGCATATCGTCGTCGCCTATGAGCCGGTCTGGGCGATCGGCACAGGCTTGACGCCGACCGTCGATGACGTCGCCGAAATGCATGCCTTCGCGCGCGAGCGGATCGAAGCCAGGCTCGGCGGCGGCAAGAGCGGCGATGTGCGCATTCTCTACGGCGGCTCGGTCAAGCCGTCGAACGCCCGCGAATTGATGCATGTCGCCAATGTCGACGGCGCGCTGGTTGGCGGCGCGAGTTTGACGGCCACGGATTTTATCGGGGTGGCGAGCGCCTATCGCTGACGGGCAAAGCTGGACAATCGGATGAGGGCCGATAAAGTCATCTCTTCAGAGGGGTTTGTTTTCATCAATTGATTGAAAGAGGGGCGCGTCATGAGCCAGAATGATTTCGGCGTTATCGAACTGGTCAATGAAGACCGCGTCTATCCCGGTTCGCGATTCAGCGAAGTGCGCGACGCGGTGTTCGCCAATCCCTATCAAAAGGTCTGGGGCGCGCCAGGAGAAGAGCCGCTCCCCTTCGTGATGCCGACCTTTTTCGACATGTTGCGCGCGCTTTGGAGGGGCAGGCACTTTTTGACTGAGGCCGCCCAGCGATCGGTCGACGCGCGCAGCGACCTCAGGTGGGGACCTGACAAAAAAGGCTTCAGACGTATCGTGCATCCCTGGGGCGTCGTTCTGACGGGGCTCTGGGAAATTACCGAGGACAGCGGCTACACCGGCTATTTCCAGAAGGGCAGCAAGGCGCTTGTCGTCGCGCGCTATTCCAACGGCGGGGCGGTGAAGCGCGGCAAACCGCGCGGGCAGGGCATCGCCGGCAAGCTCTTTCCGACGACTGACCCAGACCATAAAGAGCCGTTGCAGACGGCGAACTTCTTCACGATCGACGATATCGTCGGCGCATCGACGCGCTACATCAACGATGTTGATTTCGTCAATGCGCCGAATGTCACTCTCTCAAACGATTGGGCGACGTCGCCCATTGTCATGACGGCGGGAATCGTGTTCGCGATCACCGATAAGGATCCGACCGAGCGGCAGCTCCACGAAGTCGCCGAGCTCGGCAAGCCTCGCGACATGCCTACTCGAGCGCCGCGCTTCATGCGCCTGAAGCTTGCGCCGGGCCATCCGCGAATTGAAGGAGATGACCTCGATTCACGCGACGAATTGCTGGCGATGATGTTCGACAAGGGCGATCCAACGCCTAAGCACGAGATCGTTTTCACCATCGAGGTCACCGAGGATGGCGAAGTGACTGGCCGCACCGGATTCAAGAAAGGAACGTTTCGCAATTGGCGGCGGATCGGCGCGCTGACGTTCGACAACGCCGTCGTTTCCTACAACGGCGATCACGTCCTGCATTTCCACCATCCGAACTGGCGCATCGATCGCAACGATCCGGCGACCAGGTTCCGGCCTTCGCCAACGAGCAGCGAAGCGGAAAAGGCCGACGCGGTGTAGGCTTGCCGCCTCGACGAGCGACCGATATAAGCGCGGCGCCCACTAATACTCCAACGACGAGGCGATGCGCTCCTATGGCGATCGAACGCACTTTTTCCATTCTCAAGCCCGACGCGACGAAGCGCAATCTCACAGGCAAGATCAACGCGCTGATCGAAGATGCGGGCCTGCGCATCATCGCTCAGAAGCGCATCCGCATGTCGCGTGAACAGGCGGAAGCTTTTTACGCCGTGCATAAGGAGCGGCCTTTTTTCGACGAGCTCGTCGACTTCATGATTTCCGAACCGGTTGTCGTGCAGGTGCTTGAAGGCGAGAACGCCATTGCGCGCTACCGCGAAGTCATGGGCGCAACCAATCCCGCGAACGCCGCGCCGGGCACAATTCGCAAGGAACATGCATTGAGCGTCGGCGAGAATTCGGTGCATGGCTCAGACGCGCCGGAAACCGCGGCGGTGGAAATCGCGCAGTTCTTTTCCGGCAACGAGATCGTCGGCTAATCGCGACAGCCCGCGCTTGTCGCGGGCGTCCACCCTTTTTACACGTGACATGTGACGGCGTGGATGGCCGGGCCAAGCCTGGCCATCACGGCCCGGCGCGGAAATTAGGCCGCTGCAGTCTCAGGAAAATACGCCTGCATCATCCTGTCGCGATAGGCGACGAGGTTGGCGTTCGCCAGCGCCGCGTCTCGAATGGCGCTCTCCGACATCGGCGATAGAACCGACGCGACGAAAGCGAAGACTGTAGCGTCGGCGCCGCAGGGCGCATCGCCGAAGAGATAGGACTTGTCGCCGATCTGCGTCGCGAGCGCCTCGATATCGCGCACGCCGAGCGCGTCGACTTCCGCTGGGCTGTGACGGCCCATGCCCTGCGCCCAAAGCGATTTGGCGATCCGGCGTCGAATGAACCATTTCGCCAACGGGCGCGCGACGGCGGGCACACTTTCGAAGAAACGCGCGGGACCGCGGTTGAAATTGGCGTCATCCATCCAGCGCGTATGGACGATGACCCAATAGAGATGTTCTTCGCACATCTTCTCGACGCACCAGCCGACGGCCTTTTGCGCGTCGCTCAACTGTGCGTCGAAGTCCGCGCCGTATGTCTTTTCGATATGGAAACGGATGAAGGTCGAGTCGGCGACGATTTCGCCATCGTCGTTGATGTAGGGCTGCTTTCCCTTCGGCGCTTTCGAAAAGCCGCTGCGGTCTTCGACATAGTCGAGTCCCGCCATCTTCAAAAGCACCATCGCCTTCGTCACGAAAGGCGATGCGTCCGGCAGTCCGGCGACAGGGCGGAAGCAGTAAAGCGTGATCGTCATGAAATTCCCTGGGTTGGCGCGTTGGCGTCGGGAACAATAAGCGCTGCTTCGCGGGGCGCCGGCGCCGCGAGCACGCGATTGCCTTCGATCCGCACGGCGCCCGACGCGACCAGCCGCAGCGCCATCGGATAGATGACATGCTCCTGCGCAAGCACACGGGCGGCGAGCGTCTGCGGCGTGTCGTCGTCGAGCACGGGCACGGCGGCCTGCGCGACGATCGGACCTTCGTCCATTTCCGGCACGACGAAATGCACGGTGGCGCCGTGAATCTTTACGCCGTCGGCCAGCGCGCGCTCATGTGTGTCGAGTCCGCGATAGGAGGGCAACAGGGCAGGGTGAATGTTGAGCATGCGCCCGCGCCAGAGGCCGACGAACCAGGGCGTGAACATGCGGAGAAAGCCTGCGAGGCAAATGAATTCGATGCGATAGGTTTCCAGCACCAATTGCAGCGAACGCTCGAATTCCTCGCGTCCCGCATAAATCTTGTGGTCGACCGCGGCCGTCGCGACGCCAGCGGCTTTCGCCTTGGCGAGGCCTGGCGCATCGGGGCGATTGGAAAGCACAAGGGCGATTTCAGCCGGAAAGCTGGGGTCTCTGGCGGCGGCGATCAGCGCATCCATGTTTGAGCCGCGACCCGAGATGAGAATCGCGGTGCGCAGCCGCGTCACAACGTCAGAGTCCCATGCGTAACGACCCGTTCGCCGTCGGCCTCGATGACTTTGCCGATGCGCGCGGGCTTCTCGCCGACGGCCCGCAACGCCGACTCCACCTCGTCGGCGGCGGGCTCGGAGGCCACCACCACCATGCCGATTCCGCAGTTGAAGGTGCGCAGCATCTCGCTTGCCGCGATGCCTCCCGTCTCGGCGAGCCAGCGGAAAACCGGCGGAGGAGCGAACGTCGACAGATCGAGCGCGACGCCTAGCCCGCTTGGCAGCACGCGCGGGAGATTGTCGGGAAAGCCGCCGCCGGTGATATGGGCGAGGGCGACGATATGCGGCGTCGCCTTCAAGGCCCCGAGCAGGGGCTTCACGTAGATGCGGGTTGGCGTCAACAGCGCCTTGGCCAGATTGAGGTCGCGCGCGAAAGGCGCGGTGGCGCTCCACGCAAGGCCGGCGCGCTTCACAACGCTGCGCACGAGCGAATAGCCATTGGAATGGACTCCGGAGGAGGGGAGTCCGAAAAGCACGTCGCCGGCATGAACGTCGCGGGGTAGAAGGCGATTGCGCTCCGCCGCGCCGACCGCGAATCCGGCGAGGTCATAGTCGCCGCGCGCATAGAGGCCGGGCATTTCGGCGGTTTCGCCGCCAAGCAGGGCGCACCCCGCTTCGACGCAACCGGCGGCGATGCCTTTCACCACCGACGTCGCGACGTTTGGGTCGAGTTTGGCCGCCGCGTAATAATCCAGGAAGAAAAGCGGCTCGGCGCCCTGAACGATCAGGTCATTGACGCACATGGCGACGAGATCGATTCCGATCGTCTCATGCAGACCGGATTCGATCGCGATCTTCACCTTGGTGCCGACGCCGTCGTTCGCCGCGACGAGGACAGGATCGGAAAATCCGGCCGCCTTGAGATCGAACACGCCGCCAAAGCCGCCGATCTCGCCGTCGGCGCCGGAGCGCCGCGTCGAACGCACGGCGGGACGGATCATGTCGACGAACCGATTGCCTGCGTCGATGTCGACGCCGGCGCCAGCGTAGGTAAGGCCCGAATTTCTCTGTTGCATTTCATCCTTCGCGTCGTGGGCGCCGGCGTTAGATGGGCGCAAGCGGCGGCGGCTGTCAAATCCGCTCGGAACGGCTACGCTCTTGTGCGTTTGCACAAAGTTTTTTCTGTAGCGCGGCATATGAATGTCGCCGCAAAGGAGCAGCGCCATGAAGATTCGGTTCACCATTGACGATATCGCGGCCGCCCGCGACGCCGGCGCGATTGACGCGGCGTCCTTCGAGCGGCTGTCGCAATTTCTTGCGTCGCGGCGCGCGGCCCTCGCGGAGGCGACGTCCCAAGCGCCGCGCTATGACGTCGTCAACCTGCTTTGGTACGCCGGCGCGCTGATCGTGCTCGGCGCCATGGGCATGTTTTCGACGACGGCCTTTGGCCTTTGGGGCGATAAGGCGCTGCTGGTCACCGCGATCGTCTACGCCGCCATGTTCGCCTTCGCCGGCGCTTATCTCTGGCGTCGTCGCGACCTGCATACGCCGGGCGGGCTGCTCATCGCTTGCGCGGTCGGCATGGCGCCGCTCGCGATCTTCGCGCTGCAATCGATGTACGACGCCAGTCCGGCGGGGGAGGCGCGCCCCTACCGGGACTTCTACCTTTGGATCCAATCCAGCTGGCTGCCCATGGAGCTTGGAACGATCGGTGCGGCGTCTGTCGCACTGCTCGCCTTTCCCTTTCCGTTCCTCGTCATGATCATCGCCTTCGCGCTCTGGTTCATGTCGATGGATCTGACGCCCTGGCTGATGGGCGTCGCAGAATTTTCATGGGATCAGCGGGCGACGGTGAGCATGTATTTTGGACTCGTCGTTCTCGCCGTCGCCTGGCTCGTCGACCTCAAGCGGTGGCGGAACGGCGATTTCGCTTTCTGGCTGCATCTCTTCGGGCTGCTGGCCTTTTGGGGTGGGCTGACGGCCCAGCACAGCGGCAACGAATTGGGCAAGGCGCTCTACTGCGGCGTCAACGTCGGACTGATTTTTCTGTCGCTCTTCCTGATGCGCCGTGTCTATGCTGTATTCGGCGCCGTCGGCGTCACGACCTATCTGAGCTATCTCGCTGGCAGCGTTTTCAAGGATTCGATCCTTTTCCCCTTCGCGCTGTCGGGCATCGGCGTTCTGCTCATCGTCTTCGGCCTCTTGTTTCACCGCTACGGCGCCGCCATCGGCGAAACGATCGGCGAATTGTTGCCGGCGCATTTGCGCGGATTGCGCCCGGCGCACGCCCGCGAGCAGGACTCCGCATGAGCGCTTGCCGAGTTGGCGGCGCTTCAGCGAGAGTTCCGGATTGATTGCGCTTTAGGCGGCGGCGGATTATATAGGCGAAATCCCAACATGGACGGTCGTTCTGTGGGTCGCTGGCGCCGGGCGGCGCGGCGCCAGACGTCGCCCCCATGCCTGATCAAGGAGTTTGCAGATGGGCAACGCCCCGCTGATGCCGAAGGCCACGGCCGTTTGGCTCGTCGAAAATACATCATTGACGTTCGATCAGATCGCCGATTTCTGCAAACTGCATCCGCTCGAGGTGAAGGGCATCGCCGACGGCGAGGTCGCGGCTGGAATTCGTGGCCATGATCCGATCACCTCCGGGCAGCTCACGCGCGAGGAGATCGAAAAGGCTGAGAAAAACTCGGCCCATCGCCTCCATCTCTCCGTCTCAAAGGTCGTCGTGCCGGAGGTCAAGAAGGCGCGCGGTCCGCGCTATACGCCCCTCTCGCGCCGTCAGGACCGTCCGAACGCGATTCTGTGGCTCGTCCGCAATCACCCGGAGCTGAAGGACGCCCAAGTCATGCGTCTCGTCGGCACCACAAAGACGACGCTGAAGGCGATTCGCGAGCGCACCCACTGGAATTCCGCGGCGCTGACGCCGATGGACCCGGTGACGCTCGGGCTTTGCTCGCAGATTGATCTCGACTTTGAGGTCAATCGCGCGGCGAAGGACAAGCCGGCGACCGTGGAGGATCATGGCCAGACGCTGGTGCCTGCAAGCGTCACCACCAGTCCGCGGCCCGAGCCGTCCACGACCGAGGACGTCTTCGGCAAGGCCAAGCCCGCGGCGCCGCCGGACGATGAAGATAATTTCGACGCCGATCGCGTGTTCGGACGGCTCAAGGATGTCGATTTCGGCGAGTAACGACGCGGGTCTTGGCGCGAGCGCCGATTGATCAACCGGTCGCTCGCGCGTATCTTTCACACAGAGCTTAGCCGCGCGCATATCGCGCTGGCGAGGTCGCTTTCGCCGGGATCACATTCTCGCTGGCGAACCTTTGGACTCTCCGGATGACCAACTCGCCTTATGATCGCGACCTCGAACGAAATCCCGCCAATTTCCAGCCGCTGACTCCGATCACCTTTCTGGAGCGCGCCGCAGCCGTTTTTCCCGAACGCGTCGCGATCGCGCACGGCCAGCTGCGGCGCAATTATCGTGATTTTTACGCCCGCAGCCTGCGGCTCGCGAGCGCGCTGGAGAAGGCGGGGCTTGGTCACGGCGACACCGTCTCCGTCATGCTCGCGAACACGCCGGCGATGCTTGAATGTCACTACGCCGTTCCGATGATGGGCGCGGTGCTCAACACGCTGAATACGCGGCTTGACGCTTCGATCCTCGCCTTCACGCTCGACCATGCCGAGACGAAGGCGCTGATTGTCGATCGGGAGTTCTCGGACGTCATTCGCGAAGCGCTTTCGCTCGCGAAGGCGAGGCCCGTGATCATCGACTACAGCGATCCGGAATATGACGGGCCCGGCGAGCGGTTGGGCTCTGTGGAATATGAGAAGTTCCTGAGCTCGGGCGACGCCGATTATCAATGGTCGCCGCCGGTGGACGAATGGGACGCGATCTCGCTCAATTACACCTCCGGAACGACGGGCGATCCGAAGGGCGTCGTCTACCATCATCGCGGCGCCTATCTGACCGCGCTTGGCAACGTCCTCACCGGCGACATGGGCCGCCACCCGGTCTATCTGTGGACGCTGCCGATGTTCCATTGCAACGGCTGGTGCTTCCCCTGGTCGATTTCGGTCAACGCCGGAACCCATGTCTGTCTAAGGCAAGTGCGCGCCGGCCAGATCTATGAGCTGATGGCGGAGCACGGCGTCACGCATCTGTGCGGCGCGCCCATCGTCATGTCGACGCTTCTCAACGCGACCGAATCGGAAAAGAAGCCGCTGACGCGAACCGCGCGCTTCTTTACCGCCGCCGCGCCGCCGCCGCAGGCGGTGCTCGCCGGTATGAAAGCCGCCGGATTCGAAGTCACGCATCTTTATGGACTGACCGAAACCTACGGCCCTGCCGCCGTCAATGAATGGCACGACGACTGGGATTCGCTGGACGGCGCCGCACAGGCGCAGATGAAGGCCCGCCAAGGCGTGCGCTATCTGGTTCTCGAAAATCTCGACGTGATCGACCCGGACAGCATGCAGCCGGTGCCGCGCGACGGCGCGACGATGGGCGAGGTCATGTTCCGCGGCAACGTCGTGATGAAGGGTTACCTGAAGAACAAGAGCGCCTCGGAGAAAGCCTTCCACGGCGGCTGGTTTCATTCAGGCGATCTGGGCGTGCGCCACCCCGACGGATACATCCAGCTGAAGGACCGCTCGAAGGACATCATCATTTCGGGCGGCGAAAATATTTCCTCGATCGAGGTCGAGGACGCGCTGTTTCGCCATCCCAAGGTTCGCGCCGCCGCAGTGGTCGCCGCGCCTGACGACAAATGGGGCGAAACGCCTTGCGCCTTCGTCGAGCTAAGGGATGGCGAAGAGGTGACGGCGGAGGAGCTGATCGACTGGACGCGTCAGCATCTGGCCCATTTCAAATGCCCGCGCCACGTCGTCTTTTGCGAGTTGCCGAAGACCTCGACAGGGAAGATTCGCAAATATGTTCTGCGCGAACGCGCTCGAGAAATCTGGCCGGCGAGCGCGACGACGGCGTCCCTTTAAAAGATGCCGAAGGAACGGCCCAAAAAGAGAAGCCAGCAGTCTTTACGACTGCCGGCTTCGCGTCGGGGGCGGAAGGCCGAAACTTTCCGCTCCCCGCTATGTCGCTTGAATCTAGAAGAAGAGTCCGAGGCAGCCGCCGGCCAGAGCGCCGACGACAGCCGCCGCGATCGTGTTCGGAATGCCGCCAAGCGCGACAGAGGCGAGACCGCCGAGGATCACGGCGCCGATGCCAGCGAAGATGTAGGTGTTCGTGGTGATTTCGAGTTCTTTCTGAGCCATCGTTCTTCACTCCTCTTATTTTCGTTCCCTGAGTCGCGCCTTGTCCGCCGGCGCATTCTCATCCCATGGGCGCGTCATTTCGACGCAGGCGGGAGGTTAGCACAAGTTGGCGCTGAGTCAATTGCGCATGCGACAGGATGTCGCGCAAGTAACCAAATGATAAATAATATCGTTCGGCGTTTGATTGATTTTTGCCGTTCAACAGCGAAAAAGAAATTTCGATTTCAACACGCTTCAGCGGCGGTTTCGGTCGCGGAGCGCGCGCTTCAATTCGTTTTCGTCGAACTCGGACGTTATACCCCCTGCCGATGACAAAAAAGAACGCTGACGTCGATTCCGTCGATCCCGTGGCGCGCAAACCAGATCGCGGTTTGAAAGCCACTCTCTCTCCGCTTCAGCCCTTGCTGCCCTATGCGCTGCGCTACAAGCGAACGATCGTTTTCGCCTTTGTCGCGCTCCTCATGGCGGCGGGCGCGACGCTCACCTTGCCCCTCGCCGTGCGCGGGATGATCGACCACGGCTTTTCGGCCGACAGCGCCGGCGCGGTGAACGCCTATTTCGGCGCGATGATCGCAGTCGCCGCGACGCTCGCGATCGCGTCGGGCACACGCTACTATTTCGTCATGACGCTCGGCGAACATGTGGTCGCCGACCTGCGCGCCGATCTCTTCAAACACCTCACAGCTCTCGACGCCGCGTTCTACGACACCGCGAAAACGGGCGAGCTTCTCTCGCGGCTGACCGCCGACACGACGCAGCTGAAGTCCGCCTTTGGCTCATCGGCGTCGGTCGCGCTGCGCAATCTCTTCATGTTCTTCGGCGCAATCGTCATGATGGTGGCGACGAGCCCCAAGCTTGCCGGTATGACCCTCGCGGCCATCCCGATCATCGTTCTGCCGCTCATCGCGTCGGGCCGGGCGGTGCGCCGGCGCTCCCGCTCCGCTCAGGACACGCTGGCGCAGGCTTCCGCCTATGCCGGGGAAAATCTCTCGGCCGTGCGCGCCATGCAGGCGAACGGCGCGCAGGCGTCGACGACGGCGCGATTCACGCGCGCGGTGGTGGCCGCCTATGACGCGGCGCAGGCGGCGACGCTGCTTCGCGCCTTCGTGACCGCGGGAGCCATTCTCGTCGTCTTCACGAGCGTGGTCGGCGTGCTCTGGTTGGGAGCGCAGGACGTGCTCGCCGGACACATGACGTCGGGCGTTCTGTCCCAGTTCGTCCTCTATGCGGTGCTTGGCGCAAGCTCGCTCGGCGAGCTCACTCAGACCTGGAGCGAGCTCTCCGCCGCCGCCGGCGCCGCCGGCCGCATCGCCGAAATTCTTGCCATTCAACCGCGCATCGTGGCCCCGGCGCGGCCGACTCCGCCGCCCGCGCGCTGGCAGGGGCGCATCGCCTTCGATCATGTGCGCTTCGCCTATGCGACGGCGCCGGATAAACCCGCGCTGCAGGATTTCTCGCTCGTCGTTGCGCCCGGCGAGCGCGTCGCGCTGGTCGGGCCGTCCGGCGCGGGCAAATCCACAACCTTTGCGCTGCTTCTTCGCTTCTACGACGTCGACTCCGGCTCCATATCTCTGGACGGGGTCGACCTGCGCGATCTTGATCCTGTGGCGCTGCGCAGGGCGATCGCGCTCGCTCCGCAGGATCCGGTGATCTTCGGACTCTCCGTTGCTGAAAACATCGCCTACGGCCGCGACGGCGCGTCGAGCGGGGAGATCGTCGCCGCGGCGAAGCGCGCCCAGGCGCATGACTTCATCATGGCGCTGCCGATGGGCTACGACACGCTGCTCGGCGAGCGCGGCATCACGCTTTCCGGCGGGCAGCGCCAGCGGCTCGCCATCGCGCGCGCAATCCTCGCCGACGCGCCGGTGCTGCTCTTGGACGAAGCCACCTCGGCGCTCGACGCCGAGAACGAGGCTTTGGTGCAGGCGGCGCTGCATGACGTCATGCAGGGGCGCACGAGCCTGGTTATCGCCCATCGTCTGGCGACTGTATTGGAAGCAGATCGAATCATCGTGATGGACGAAGGCCGCATCGTCGAGCAGGGCACGCACTCGAGCCTGACCGCCGCCGGCGGCCTTTATGCGCGGCTTGCGAAACTGCAGTTCGACACCGACCGCGCCGGCGCCGCCGCCTGAGCGCGCGGATGACGCTTATTCGCTTGAACGGATGCGCTCGATCGTCGCCTTCAGCAGACTGATCGCCTCATCCTTATTGGCTCTCAGGAGGTCGACGTCGACGCGCAGACCCTCGCGCTCCTCGTGAATGGCCTCGGTCATGGACGGCGCCTTTTTGCCGATCGCTTTATATGTGTGGATCGGGCCGCTGACGCCCTTCACATGCAGCGGAGATTGTTCTTCGACTTCGATCGCGTCGCTCACAAGCGTCATCGTCTCATGCGAGATGAGGATCGCGCCCGGCGCGGCCGACTGCTCAAGTCGCGCCGCCACATTCACCTGATGACCGACGATGGTGTAATCCATCCGCTCCTGGCTGCCGAAATCGCCGACGGTGCAATAACCCGTATTGACGCCGATGCGGATTTGGAACCTCTGGTCCAAGCCTTGTTCGCGCCATCGGCGCTCCAATTGTCGGGTCATCGCCTGCATGTCGAGCGCCATAAGAATGCACGCCACGGCGTCTTCCTTGACGCCGCGCGTCTCCGGGTCGCCGAAAAAAATCATGACCGCGTCGCCGATATATTTGTCGATGGTGGCGCCATAGGCCAGCGCGAGGTTCGCCATCTCATTGAGGAAATCGTTGAGCATGCGCGTGACGTCTTCGGATTCCAGCCGCTCGGCCATTTCGCTGAAGCCGACGACATCGGAAAAAAAGATCGTCAGCTTCTTCCGCTTCGCTGAGATGGACGCCACAGTTTTATTCTTGAAAAGCGTGCCGTAGAGCTGGGGCGAAAGATATTTCGAGAGGCGCGCCGACAGTCTTTCGAGTTCCGTATTTCTCTCTTGGAGCGCCTGGGTTCGTTGCGTCACGAGCGCGTCGAGCGTCCGTTCACGATCGAGAAAGTCGAGCGCCATTTTCTTGAAGACGCGCGCCAATTGTCCCACTTCGTCGGTGCGCTCCTCGACATCCGACAATTCGCCGGCCGAAAACGCTCTGCGCTCGACATTATGCGCGGCCTTGGTGATCGCCACGACAGGAGCCGTCTGTTTTCGCGCGATCCAGACCGCGATGCCGCCGCCGAGCAGGGTTGCGGCCAAAGCGATCCCGAGCGCCGTTTCAATCTGCGAGGCGAGAGCGCTGTTCAGTCGCGCCGTCGGCATTCTGATCAAAGCGGCGCCGATCGCGCCGCCGCCGTCTTCCGCATCGATCGGGGAGATGACGCTGAGCTTGCCGGCGCCATTCACCGACCGTGGCTTCCCGCTTGCGATAACGGACCGGACGGGCGCCAGCTCCTCGTCCGTCAGCCGATCGCGGCCGTTGTTGAGCCGTGCGGCCTTGGGGCTGGCGATCAGCTTCGAATCCTTGTTGAAAACGAAGATCGCATCGATTTCGCCGCTGCCCAGAAGGTTGTCGATGGCGCGCGGAAGGCCGATCTGCTCGTCAACTTTCTCAAGAATGCGCGCATTGTAGCCGACCTGCACGATCCGCGGTTTGTCTATGCCGCGCACGCCGACATATTTGAACCGCTCATTGTCGATCTCCCGCTTCCTGGCGTCCTGGACGATCGTGTCCGTCTTGCCGCTCAATAGCTTCCAAAATTCATGCGCCTGTGGCTGGTCCTCGGCGGACGCGCCGAATTGGAAATCCGCGTTGTTGTTGCCGTGAATGTAGGCGTAGCCCTTTTCGTCGGTCACCCAGAACTCGTCGAGAACGGTTTTCTCGGTGATTGCGCTGAGCCGGTTCTTGATCTCGGCCGATGTCATACCAGCCTTTTCCGCGGCGTCGACAAACTGCGCTAGAAGCTCAGCCGAAACGATCATGTGCTGCGAAAGCATTTGCTCGACTTCCAGCGGAAGCTCGCGCGCCAGGCTTGCGCTTCGCGCCAGAAGCCGCGCGACGCTTTCGCCTTCAACTTCGGCTTCGGCGAGCATGGCGCGGTAGTTGGACCAGGAGAGCAGTATCGAGGACATCAGCGTCGCGCCGACGCTTAGCGCAGCGACCAATGCAACCAGGCGCGAAGCAAAGCTAAGTTGAATAAGGCGCATCATCTGCTCGCGTTCGGATCATTCCTTGAAAGCATAGCAAATTTTCTCGGCTGCCGGCCGCCTATACGCCCAACACCCCCAAGGAAGCGGTGCGCAGCCGGGGGACTCTCCAAACCGAGCTTTTCTCGATGGCTCTGTCCGTCGGCTGTTCAAGGCGCGTTTTCCTGTCATTTGCCTTCGTCCTGAATAATGCTATGAGCACGCGCCAACCCCAGACGGCGCAGGCCGTCAAATTTCCATCCTGCGGCTGACGCGTTTGCATCGCCGCTCAGAGGAGTTGGCGCCAATGGCCATATCGCCCGTCACGTTGACCGAAGCATTGACCTTCGACGACGTGTTGCTGCGGCCCGGCCATTCGCGGGTGATGCCTTCCGCGGTCGATGTCACGACCCGGCTGACGCGCGAGATCACGCTCAATCTGCCGATCGTTTCGGCCGCGATGGACACCGTCACCGAGGCGCGTCTCGCGATCGCCATGGCGCAGGCGGGCGGCATCGGCGTCATCCACCAGAACCTGTCGCCCGCCGCGCAAGCCGCCGAGGTGCGCAAGGTCAAGCGCTACGAAAGCGGCATGGTGATCGACCCGATCACCATTTTCCCCGACGAAACCCTCGCCGATGCGCTCGCGCTGATGGCGGGCCACGGCATTTCAGGAATTCCGGTCGTCGAGCGCGCCAGCGATGGCGGCAGGGGCAAGCTCGTGGGCATTCTCACCAATCGCGACGTGCGCTTCGCCCAGGACCGCAGCCAATCCGTGGCCGAGCTGATGACGAAAAAGCTCATCACGGTTCAAGAAGGCGTGGGGCAGGCGGAGGCGCAGCGGCTGCTTCACGAACATCGCATCGAGAAACTGCTCGTCGTCGACGAGGATTACCGCTGCGTCGGCCTGGTCACCGTCAAGGACATCGAGAAGGCGACGCTGCATCCTTACGCCTGCAAGGATCACGAAGGGCGACTGCGCGTCGCCGCCGCCTCGACCGTCGGCGATCACGGCTTCGAGCGGGCGCTTCAGCTCATCGACGCCGGCGTCGACTGCGTGGTGATCGACACCGCGCATGGTCATTCGCAGTCAGTGATCGACCAAGTGACGCGGGTCAAGAAGGCGTCGAACAAGGTCTCGATCATCGCCGGCAACATCGCCACCGCCGAAGCGGCCAAAGCGCTGATCGGCGCCGGCGCCGACGCGATCAAAGTCGGCATCGGCCCCGGCTCGATCTGCACGACGCGCATTGTTGCGGGCGTCGGCGTGCCGCAGCTCACCGCGATCATGGAGGCTGCGGACGAAGCGCGAAAAGCCGACGTGCCGGTGATCGGCGACGGCGGCGTCAAATATTCCGGCGACCTTGCCAAGGCGATCGCGGCGGGCGCCGACGTCGTCATGATCGGCTCGCTGTTCGCGGGAACCGAGGAGTCGCCCGGCGAGGTGTTTTTGTATCAGGGCCGCTCGTTCAAGGCCTATCGCGGCATGGGTTCAGTGGGCGCGATGACCGCAGGCTCGGCGACGCGCTATTTCCAGGGCGACGTGAAGGAACAGCTCAAACTTGTTCCGGAGGGCATCGAAGGACAGGTGCCCTATCGCGGCCCGATCGCGCCGATTCTCTACCAGCTCGCGGGCGGCCTGCGCGCGGCGATGGGCTATGTGGGCGCGCCGACGGTCAAGGAATTCCAGGAGCGCGCGCAGTTCGTGCGCATCACCAACGCCGGATTGCGCGAGAGCCATGTGCATGACGTCGCGATCACCCGTGAGAGCCCGAACTATCCGACGGGCGTCTGAGACGCTGGGCAAAAAAATGGGGCCGCGCAACGGCCCCTAAGAGATGGGAGAAAAGTCGAGGAGGAAACATCCAGGTAAAAGTCTCACTGAGAAGTAAGCGCCAGATAAGCGAACATTGAGAGCATTTGCGCTCGTCTAACTCCTTGCGCCTCTCACTGTTCATAAAAAAACTACGACCAAAATCGCTTCTCCGCGTCATTCGAATTGATGATGACGCCAGTTTTTTTGAAGCGTGGCTCATGTATTCGCCGAACCTGCGCCCCTTAAGCTGACGTGGGCAAACAGAGGGCCTCGCGAAGACCCTCCAAATTTAAGCTCAAAAGGGCTGCTAAAAGAGTCGAGCTCAAAAGGCAGGCTGAAAATTGAGCGCGTAGTATCGAACCCCGAGTTACTGAAGCGTCCGCGGCAATTTCGTCCGCCCCCCCCCGACGTTCGAGAAAACGTTAAGACGAAAGAAAGGGGCCGGCATCATCCAAACGGATGAGGCCGACCCCTCAATTCGTTGAAATCAAATGTATACGCTTATTCGCCCTTTGGCGGGTTGAGCGGGGCGAGTCCACCCAGGAGCGCGACCACTTCCGCCTGGCGGTTGCATCCGGTCTTTTCCATTACGCCGCGCAGATGGGTGCGCACGGTGTTGCGCGACACGGACTGATCGGTGGCGATTTCCTCAAGCGTTTTGCCCGTGACAAGTCCACGCGCGACGCGCGCCTCGGCCGGCGTGAGGTCATAGAGGGACTGAACCAATTCGATCGCCGGCGCCTGGGGCGAGCCCACCGGGGTCATCACCAGAACCGCCGCGCAACGCACGAAAATGTCGCGCGCCGCGCCGCGGATGGGCACCAGATTGGCGATCATCGGGCTTTCGTCTTCGCCAGCCCGGGCGGCGAAGGATTTCGGCGCGCCGACGAGATCGTCGTCGAGCGTTTCCATCGCCTGACGCAGCAGCCCGTCAGCGGAGGCGTCGACGAGCGACACGCGGTCATGGGCGCGCCAGCGGACATATTTGTTCAGCGCATTGCTCGGGTCGTTGGCGGAGATGACGCGCCCGTCTTCGTCGAGCACGAGCGCCGGAAGGCCGATGAGCGCGAAGGTTTCGCCGGCGACGCGGGCGCGCTCGAGTTGCAGACGGGTGGCGAGGAAGGCGGCGCGCGCAAGGTGCGGCCGCAATTCGTCGAGCTTGCGGATGACGGACGGCTCGACCGGTCCGCGGTTATGCGCGCGTTCGAGGCAGATGATGCCGGTGTCGCCGGTGGGCAGCGAGATCGCCGTCGCCGCGCTGAACCCCAGCCCGCGTGGCCGCAGGAAGTCGCTATAGTTGGTGTCGCGCTCAAGCTCCTCCGCCGTATAGACGTCGTCGTCGGTGAGGAATCCCGGATGGCGGCGACTGAACAGCCTGCCGCCGCGCGTGCAGTTGCTGAGCCAGTCGCCCCGCATGAAGTTTTCGACATGCTCGCAGATCGCCGGAGACGCCGTCCAGCGGGAGACTTTTTCGCGCGCCGCGAAGAGCACGCCGCCCTGCGCCTCGGCAAGATGTGAAAGTTCGTCGAGCACGTCGGGCCACATGTCCGGCGCGAAGGAGCATTCGTAAATACGATCGATGAGTTCCTGAACCATCTTCAAAATCTCTTGCTGGCGGTCGCGCTAAAGGCGCGTGCGCTTTGAAATAAACCGTATGCAAACGTCCGGCCGGCCGGATGGTTCCAGCCGGCCGCGAATTTGGGTCAGTGCTTGCCGGCGTCGATCGCGACTCCTTTGCGCTCCTTATGAATATAGGCGACGAGCGCCGTCATCTTCGGATCGTCGGCCGGAAGCGCGGCCCCCTGCAGCGGATTTTTGATGCACCAGTTCACCATTTCAAAGAGCTGCGCGACCTTGCCGAGCTGCTTTTGGAATTTTGGGTAAGTCTCGGGATGGGTGTTGGCGGCGTTGGGATGGCACTGCGCGCAGGCCACGCCGTTCGTGCCGACGGCTCCGCTGGTCCAAAGCTCGCGGCCTTTCTTGGCGACGGAATCAAATTCGCCCTGCCAGCGGTCGACGTCCGTCGTCGAAAATTCGTCGGCGAGCGTTGCCGGGGAAAGCAGCACAGCGCTTAAAACAAGCGCAATCGTGTAGCGGCGCATCGTCATTCTCCTTGACCTAGTAATGCAGCTGCGGCGCCTTGCGGACGATCGCCTCTTGATATCGCTTGTCGACGGGCTTCCCGAGCCTCGGATCATAGCCGACGACGCGCTCCTGGTTGTCCCACAGCTGATAGCGCGCGGTGACGCGGCCGGAGTTGACGTCGATCATCTGCCAGCCTGTGGCGTCGCGTTCGAAGAAGGGGTCAGCGCGGTTCATCGGAACCGTCAGCACAGGCACATGCGCGCCGGCTTGCGCATAGGTGTCGGGATATGGCCAGGGCCAGGCCGTCGCCATCACCGCATTGAAGGCGATGTTGCCGATCTGATTGTACTGGATCTGGTGCACATGGCCGTAGATCACATTGACGGTCTTGAACGGCTGCAACAGCTCCTGCACCTGCTCGGCGTCGTCGGTCCAGAAATTCCAGCCCTTGTAGATCTTCTGCAGCGGCGAATGCGAGAAGACGATGAGCGGCGTGTCCTTGGACACTTTGTCGAGATCATCCTTGAGCCAGGCGCGCTGCTTTTCGCCGACCATGAACGGCGAACCGTTCGGATTGTCCAGGCCGGCCATCTCGAGCATGCGCTGCTCGGCCGACGGCCACCGATGAAACGTCCATTCATCCGTCGTGAGAATCGAATTCAATACGACGAAATGGACGCCCTTGTGGTCGAAGCTGTACCACTGCGGACCATAGAGCTTTGACCAATATTCGCCGAGGTCGAGATAATAGTCATGCTCGCCCATGACGCAGTGGAGCTTGCCCTTCACATGCGAAAGCATCTCGCCGCCGTGGTCGAGCTCCTCCTTCTTGCCGAGCTGCGCGAGATCGCCGCCGAACATGACGAAATCTGCTTCAGGGAGGATGAGATTAGCTTCGGCGACGGCGCGCTTCAGGCCCATGTCCCAGTTGCGCACGAAACTTGCGCCCTTGATCTGCTGAATGTGCGAATCGGAAATATAGGTGAAGCTGAAATCCTCGCGCGTTCCGCCGAAGGCGAGGCGCACCATGGAGATCGGCAGGGTCGTGAGCGTTCCGGCGGCGGCGCCGGCGGCGATCACGCTGCGTCGGGTGATGAGTCTGGTCATTTCTATCCTCCCTCGCGGCTTCGCGCTTTCGTGGCGACGCCGCTTGTTCTCTCCTGCGCTTTGGTCTCGCGGTTATTTTGTCTGCGCCGTCACATAAGCGGGGCTCGTCAGCGTCTCCAGAAAGGCGACGAGATCGTCGATCTGCTGATCCTTCAAATCCAACGGCCGAATGCCGCCGGAGAGATAGGGGTTGACCGGCGCCGGATCGCCGGGGCTCTTCCCGCCCTCATTGTAATGCTTGACCACGTCTTTGAGCGTTTTGAGCGAACCGTCATGCATATAAGGCGCGGTCATTGCGATATTGCGCAGCGTCGTGGTCTTGAAGGCGCCGATTTCATCGAAGGAGTTCGTCACCGCAAACCGACCGAGTTCGGAGACTTTTGGATCGGCGAGCACCGTCTTGTCGACGGACGCGCCCGCAGCTTTCGCTTTGAGGAATTCGGCGGCGAGGCGCGGCACGTCGTTTTGGATGCGGTTGATGCCGACGCCGATATTGTGGAACCGATTGTCGGTGAAGAGCGCCTGCGTCTGTTCGATGACATGGCAGGAGACGCAGCGGCCCTGGCCGACATAAAGGTCAAAGCCGCGCTTGGCCTGATCGCTGATGGCGTTGCGGTCGCCGCCGAAATACCATTTGTCGAAGGACGAATCGCCCGAGATGACCGTGCGCTCGAAGCTCGCGATCGCCTTTTTGACGTCATCCATCGTCACGTCTCGGCCGTTCTTGCCGAACGCCTTCTTGAAGCCCTCGACATAGGCGGGATCTTCGCGAACGATCTTGAGCACCGGCTCGTGATCGGGCAGCCCCATTTCCACCGGATTGACCATCGGGTGCTGCGACTGATCCTCCAGCGAGATCGAGCGCCCGTCCCAGAACTGCGAGGTGTAATAGGCCGCGTTGATGACCGTCGGAGCGTTGCGGGTGCCGGTCAGCTTGTGATGGCCCTCCGAGACGCGCAGCGGGCTGTCGGTGAACGCCTTCTTGTCGTTGTGACAGGTCGAGCAGCTCACCGTGCCGTCGATCGAGAAGCGCGCGTCATGGAACAGCTTGTCGCCGAGCGCGATCTTTTCCGGCGACTGCGGATTGTCCGCCGGAACCGGAAGTTTTGGCAGGCCGAGCGGCTCGGCCCTCGCCCAGCCGCCGGCGGCGAGAAGCGCCGCAAGCGGAAGCGCAACAAGCGCCGTCTCAACGGATTTGCGAAACTTAGGAACGCGCGCCATGAGCCCCTCCGCGACCGCTCGGCTTCTCGCCGGCTTTTGTTTTCACGTTAAGTTTGCTCTGCTTTTAGCGGCAGGGCAAGTCATGGCTGTGACGCTCGGCGCCGCCGTCAAAGAACTCGCCGGACGAATATTCATCATGGCGAGTAATGATTGTGCATTGCATTAGAGTGGCGCAATAAACCGCGCGATCTCCTGCTTGGCTTGTGCTTGGCTTTTCGTTTTGGCCCTACGGTCTTCAGGTCGTGTTCATGCTACACTGGACTGTTTTTAAACAGGTCACTCCCTAGGCGCCCTTCCGCCGCCAGCGTGGCTGTGGTAGCTGACGTCCGCAAAGAGGCCTTCCTCGCGGCGCGAAACAGCGCCTCCGCAAATCAACTGCAGGAGTAAGGGATGTATTTGACCAGGTTCGCCGCGCTCGCAGCGACTCTGCTGGCGCCGGCCATGGCCGTCGCGGGCGATTTGCGCGCCGACGCCAACGCGGTCTTCAAGCCGATCGACGCCGCGAGCGTCGCGAGCGTCGTCAAGAATAACGAGATCACGCCGGCCAAGATCGACCTCGGCAGCAAGCTTTTTTTCGATCCGCGGCTTTCGAAGAGTCAGATCATCAGCTGCAACAGCTGTCACAATCTGGGAACCGGCGGCGTTGACGCCGGCCCGACGTCGATCGGCCACGGCTGGGCGAAGGGACCGCGCCGCGCGCCGACAGTGCTCAACGCCGTATTCAACGTCGCGCAATTTTGGGACGGGCGCGCCGTCGACCTTAAGGCGCAAGCAAAAGGCCCGGTCCAGGCCGACGTCGAAATGAATAACACGCCGGCGCAGGTCGAAAAGATGCTGAATAGCATGCCGGCCTATGTCGCGGAGTTCAAGGCGGCCTTTCCGGCCGACCCGAAACCGGTCAGTTTCGACAATATGGCGAAGGCCATCGAGGCTTTTGAGGCGACGCTGACGACGCCGAATGCGCCATTCGACAAGTTCCTGAAGGGCGACGTCAACGCGCTCAATGACGTTGAGAAAAAAGGCCTGCGTCTTTTCATCGACAAGGGCTGCGCCGCTTGTCACGGCGGCGTCAACATCGGCGGCAACGGCTATTTCCCATTTGGGGTCGCTCAAAAGCCAGGCGTCGAGATCATGCCCGTCGCCGACAAGGGCCGCTCCAAGGTCACCAATGACGTAGCGGACGACTTCGTCTTCCGTTCTGCGCCGCTGCGCAACGTGGCTCTGCGGGCGCCTTACTTCCACACCGGCACTGTCTGGACTCTGGAAGAGGCGGTCGACCTGATGGCCAAAGACCAGCTCGGCGAAAATCTCTCCGATCCGGACGTCAAGGCGATCGTCGCATTCCTCGGGACTCTGAATGGCGACCAGCCTAAGGCGGTCTATCCGGTGCTGCCGCCACGCACCAAGGACACGCCGCTCCCGCAGTAAGCGGGCTTAAGCGAAACGCCCGCTAAAATGAAAGGAAGACGGCGCCGTCACAAATCGTGCGGCGTCGCCAATTAAATTCTCCGCGCGGCGCTGCGCCGCGCGGGGGACGCCTGTCAATGAAAGCTGTCGGACGATTCGGAATCTCGCTGGCCATTTGTGCGGCCGCAACCTGCGCATGCGCCGCGGCGCAGGACCAAGAAAATCCTTTCGCGCGAATTGGCCATGTCGTTGTCATTTTCACCGAGAATCGCAGCTTCGATCATGTGTTCGGGCTGTTTCCCGGCGCCGAGGGCGTCAACTCGGCTCAGCACCCGCCACAAGTGGATTTTGATGGACGGCCTCTGACCGCGCTGCCGCGTCCGCGCGCCGACGATCGCTTTCCGCGGCGCTTGCCGAACGCGCCCTTTCGTCTCGAGCCCTTCGTCGACATCGATGGACGCACCATGGATCCGGTCCATGATTTCTATATCGAGCAGGAGCAGATCGACGGCGGAAAAATGGACCGATTCGTCGAGGCGTCGAACGCTGGCGCGCTCGTCATGGGCTATTACGACGGTTCAGAGCTCAAGCAGTGGGCGCTCGCCAAGGAATTCACGCTCGCCGACCATTTCTTTCATGCGGCGTTCGGCGGCTCGATGCTCAATCATTTCTTCCTGATCTGCGGTTGCGCGCCGACCTTCGACAATCCGGTGGAGGCGACCAGAAAGAAATTTCTGCCAAAGCTCGCGGCGATCAGGGATTCGCAGGGCGCCGAGCTCACGATTCGCGAGCGCGAAGAGGATTCTCCGGCAAGCGTGCTTGACGGTCCGCCGCGGCATAAGCGGTTTGGCCGATTGACGATCGACTTGGAGGCGATCGGCACGCTCCAGCCAGGGAATGCCATTTCCAAGCATGACAAGACGGAAGCGCAGGAGCGGCTTCCGCCGGCGCACGCGCCGACGATCGGCGACCGGCTGACGGAGAAGAACGTAACTTGGGCTTGGTACGCCGGCGGGTGGCGCGATGTCATCGAAGGCCGCCTCAAGCCGTATGAAGACAAGCCGGACGCCTTCCAGACCCACCATCAGCCGTTCGCCTATTTCGCCAATTACGCCGAAGGTCGAGAAGGCCGCGCCCACCTCAAGGACGCCGACGACTTCTTTCGGGCGATCGACAAGGGCGAACTGCCGCAGGTCAGCTTCTACAAGCCGCTGGGCGTCTTCAATGGGCACCCGGACTATTCGGATCTCGCGGCCGGCGACGCCCATGTTGCAGACGTCGTCGCGCGGCTGCGCAAGAGCCCGAACTGGGCCGACATGCTGATCATCGTCACGGCCGATGAAAATGGCGGGTTCTGGGATCACGTCGCGCCGCCGCGACGCGATCGGTTCGGCCCGGGAGCCCGCGTGCCGACGCTCATCATCTCCCCCTTCGCCAAGAAGGGCTTCGTCGACAAGACTGTCTACGACACCCTCTCCGTGCTGCGCACGATCGAGCTCCGCTTCGGCGTTGCGCCGCTTTCCGAGCGCGACGCGAGGGCGACGGATCTGCGCAACGCCCTGGTCGCGCCGTAAGTTCCGGTCGATTGCGCAAGAGGTTCTGTCCAACTGGCGAGGAGACCGCCACAAACAGCCACGGTTATGCCAAAAAATTGCTGCCGATGGCGCCACGCTGCTTAAGCAACTGATACAAAGCGATATTACCCATACGACCACAGGCCCATTCGTATTCCTATCCCACCTTTAAGAGTGGTTATGACACCATCCACTAGGGTTGCATTAGCTATTCGATAGATTGTTTTCCTCTATACTAACGGGTATTGTGAATATTGGGGGTTATTGGAATGTTGCGGCACGCTGAGCTGGGTCTGCGGTCTGCTC
>Ga0082335_1000546_pt1 | contig 93107 bp, 89 predicted proteins | sample Subgrocontami58m_FD_72375 | JGI IMG/M metagenome (GOLD analysis project Ga0082335, IMG submission 72375) | Subsurface groundwater microbial communities from S. Glens Falls, New York, USA - GMW37 contaminated, 5.8 m (SPADES assembly) (version 2) ...
TACAAAATGCAGCTCCTGGATTGGGTGGAAACCTGGATGTTCAACGCTCCCAAGTGCCAGGCGATTTTTCGCTAATCCGTGGTGCGCCAGTTTTATAGCTTGAGCAGGCGCGCGGCGTTGCTCCACAGTATCTGCGTCCGCTGCCCGGCGCTCAGTGACTTCATCTGCGTGACGATCTTGACCGGCTCTTCATAGGCGATGTCGAAGCAATAGTCGCTGCCCATCATGATGCGCTCGGCGCCGACCAGCCTGATCAGGTCCTGCAGGATTTCCTCGGAATAGCTGATCGTGTCGTAGGTGAAGCGTTTGAGATACTCGCTTGGCTTGCGCGGGACGGTCTTGCATTCGCCGCGGATCTCAAAGCCGCGGTCCATGCGCCCGCGCAGGATCGGCAGCGCCCCGCCCGCATGCGGCAGGTTGACTTGCAGCTTCGGAAAAGCGTCCATCACGCCGCCGAATATCAGGTGGCAGGCGGCGATCGCGGTCTCGAACGGGTTGCCGCACAGGTTGATCAGGTAGTACTGCTTGAGGCGCTCGTTGTTGACCATCATCGGGTGCAGGAATATCGGCAGCCCGAGGTCCGCAATGCGCTCGTAGACCGGAAAAAAGCTGCGGTCGGAGAGTTCGCGGTCGCGCACCGCGGTGGCCATATAGACGCCGCGGATGCCGGGCAGGCGGCTCGCCCGATCGAGTTCTTCGAGCGCGAGCCGCGCGTTCTGGAAGGGCAGGCACGCGAAGCCGATCAAGCGGTCAGGATGCGCGCGGTGCGCGGCGCTGATGGCGTCATTGAACGCGACGCACAACTGCAGCCCCAGATCGTCGTCGGCCCAGTAAACCATGGGCTGGGTCAACGACAACGCGTGCATCGTGACGCCCTGGCGGTCCATCGCCGCCAGGCGTTCACCATGATCGATGAAGCGGCTGGTTATCGGGCCGGTGCGCAGCGACAACCCAACCTGGATAAACCTTGTGCCCGAACTGTCGGTCGTTACCGTCGTGCCGCAACGCTTGCCGTGTTCTGCAATGAGCTTGAGGTAGGACTCCGGGAAATAGTGTGCGTGAATATCGATGTTCGGCGTGTCGGCCATGGTCTACCCCTCAAGAATACTCATGATGAATTCCCATTCGGCGGGATCGACCGGCGTGATCGACAGCCGGTTGCCACGTTGCAGCAACTGCATTTTGGCGAGCCTGGGGTAGCCGCGCATTTCTGACAGCGGCACCAGCCGGGTTTTCTTGACCAGCCTCACATCGACATTGAACCAGCGCGGTTTGTCGCGCGCCGCCTTGGGGTCGAAATACTTGCTCTTGCGGTCGAACTGCGTGGCATCGGGGTAGGCCGGCCCGGAAACTTTGGCGATACCCGCGATGCCAGGCACGTCGCAACTGGAATGGTAAAACAGCACCTGGTCCCCGGGTCGCATGCCGTCGCGCATGAAATTGCGCGCCTGATAATTGCGCACGCCGAACCATGGAGCGCCCTTTTTCGGCGCCCGCGCGAGATCGTCGATGCTGAATTCGTCCGGCTCGGATTTCATCAACCAGTAACGCATAGCCTGTCCATTAGCGTCCAACAAATCGCTGGGAAAGGATATCACAAGGTGGCTGGAACATAGCGGTAGACTGGCCGTCGCCGTCGCGAGGACATCTTGATTAACCTATCGGCGGACTACGAGCCGGCAAGCCGTTAAATAATGAAACCGTAGAAGAACAGTGGTAGAATAAACCGGTGAGCCAGCTTGCACAGAAGTTTGACCAACGCAAGGCACTCCACGTCTTGCTATATGTAGCGTCGCGTCTCCCACACCCCGCAAACATCTATAACGTCCTGAAGTGCATCTGGTTCGCTGATCGCGAACACCTGGAACAATACGGACGCCAGATATATGGAGAAACATATTTCGCGCCGGAACATGGCCCTGTTCCAAGCGGAGCATACGATATTGTTAAATACGCGGCTGGCAGATCAAGCTGGGACTTGAGATTCCCGGAGGCTCTTGAGGCCATGAATGCAAACAACACCGAAGTGAGCGCCAGAATAGAGCCGGACTTAGACCTGCTTAGCCGTTCTGAATTGATTTGCCTTACGAATGCGGCAAAGAAGTACGGCAAACTTTCTTTTGGCAAGTTGAAAACCCTTAGTCATAAGAGCAAGGCGTTTCGCAATGCCGGCCCAAACGGCGAAATCAATCTTGAAGAATTGATAAGAGAATTGCGTGATGGGAAAGAAATAGAAAGACATATTCTTGACCGTCATCCCGGTGTAGCCAGAGCGTCGTGGCGTCGTGCCGCCTGATAGCGATTGGCTGCTTGTTCCCGGTCGCATCATCAGACTGTTCTGTGGCTTCACGAAGCCGCCAAAAGAAAAATATGTTGTTTTGCTCACCAAGAGCACATTTCTCGTGGGTTTTCTGATCAATTCACATCCAACCGACTTCCAGCGGAATCGACAGCATCTTCTGGACGAATTGATAAAGCTCACCCCAAGGGACTATTCATTTCTCAGCCATACCTGTTACCTGGATTGCACGACCCTTGCGGATCTGGATGAGGAAGATGTTCTGGCCCAAATCACCGATGACCCGACCAGGGATTTGAAAATGATTTCTGAGAAAACCCGCAGTCAAATCATCAGCATCCTTACTAATAGCTTGACGATTGAATCTGGATTGGTGAAGGTAATTTTGAAGAACTTGGAAATCCAATAACCCGCTCCGGCGGGTTTTTTATCTCTTCGTCGCTGTTTTCTTCTTAACTGTTTTATGCCGTGATGGCGCAGCGTAATCGCCTTGGCTCGCAAACTCCTGAGGGGTGGTTGTGCGCCAGAATGTTAGCGCCGCAGTTGTGATGCAGGGCCCGTTTGAGCACTTCGCGCGGGTATACGCTCGTTTGCGTTAACTTACCACGGAAAAACTCCGCAAAAGCTATCACGCGGATTTGGGCGTCAAGGAACACGCAGCAAAAAACTTTGTGCGGTAGATCGGGCAGCGAAAGCCGGATAGCATGGTATATTCAAATAGCATCTCTTCCAGGCTTTTTGAAAACCTGATCCTCGTGCCAGTCGAGGAACTCCGCACGCGGCAGGTAGGAAGCGCTTTGGGGATGCTGAATGCTTGCTCCATGGTACGAGAGCAGCTTTTCGGCGTTGCCGACCAGATGCTGGCTGAACACCATGACATAGTCGGCCGGGCGGATGGTGAATGCGCCGAGATCGAAGACCTTGTGGTGCAGCGAGCATAGGGCAAGTCCGTTCTGCTCGACGTCCGGCCCGCCGGCCTGGAACCACTTGATGTGCGCGGCTTCGAGGGCGATTGGCTGGTGCTTGAGCCGCAGGTCGTGCCCGCAGACGCAGCAGCGGTATTCGTAGGCGAGCAGGACCTTTTCGCGGAACGCCGGATCGCGGTGACGCGCGGCCGGGTCGCCGCCACCAAAATCCGCCAGTTCGAGAGACAACCCCACCGCATCGAGCACGTCCTGCCGGATGCTTTCCGGAAAATGCGCATCGAGCACGCGCCGCGCGACTTCGGCCGCGAGCGTCGGGTTTTTCTGAAATGCAGCCTGAATCTCCGGCGGAAAGCCGCCGCTGACGTGGTTGGTGCGCAGCTCGCCGATGGTGGGCGTCGCGCCCGGCGGGCGGGCGAGCATCCCCGCGGGGCCGTCAAGTTGCCAGAGCTTGTCGGTCGCCAGGTGCCAGAACGGAAGGTGGCGCGTGACGTTGGAACCGGAAGGCCCGAACTCTTCCAGCAGCCGGCCCAGCTTGGCTTCGATCTCCGCGAACTCGGCGCGGGGCTTTTCGCCGCGCGCGAGGCTGCCCAGCGCCATGAGGATCAGCAACGGCTTGTGCGGCGCGCGCCGGTCGCCGCGTTGCCACACGCGAATGTTGTCGAAGGCATTGAGGATCTCGTCGGGGGTCATTACCAGTACTTTACTAGTAACGCATGAACGAAACCTTCAAAAAAATGCGGCATATAGCCGCATTTTTATAAGGGTCCCCCGCAGATGCCGTTAGGCCCTCTTCTTGAACCTGGGTTCAAGTTGGTCGCTTTCCGAGCACATCAGGCGCTTCCGATAAAGGACGCGCACAACAGCACTCTTAAGGTCAGCAACCAGGTCTCAATTATTGGTTCAAAGAGTTGTAGACCTTGACGCACACCGCAGGGGATTAACCTGTAATCGGTCGCTTGCGCGGCCGTCTAAAATAACTTTTCCTGCTCGGCAAACGCCTGATCCAGCTTTGCCTCGATGTTCAACATTCTACGCCGGAATTCGGCGACATCAAAGTTGCCGACCCGCGTGGTCATGAATTCATGCGAGATGTTGAGCGCGGCCATGATTGCGATGCGCTCCAGCCCGGTGATCTTGCCCTGTGCCTTGATGTCCTGCATCTTGCGATTCAGGTAATCAACCGCTTCCAGCAGCGCTTTCTGCTCGCCGGGCTCGCATGCGACGCGAAATTCGCGTCCCATGATGCTGATCTGCATGCCTTTGGCGTCGGCGTTCATGCCTCTTCTTCGGGAATCTGGCTGAGCAGGGTTTCGAGGCGGGTCTTGGCGTCGGAAACTTTTTCCAGCAACTGCTTGTTTTCGTTCTGTGCCGCCGCGACTTGCTGGCGCAATTGATGGTTGTCGGTGCGCAACCGCTGGCACAGCGCGACAAACTGGTTGATTTTGCCTTCCAGCGACTTGAGTTCCGCATCCATAATCACACTATAGTTTCAAAAACCCTGATAGGTCAACACCTAACGCTATTTTTTGAATGTGGTTTGATATCAATGCCCTGGGCTCCGGGGTATAATGATTTGGTCGTCGTGCGGCTAGCGCTGTGCGGAGACACGGTTTCAGGTGCCTGGGCTTAAGTCTTTAGCCCGGGATAATCGGGAAACAGGTGCGGCAGATTCTTGCCAATTCCTGTGCTGCCCCCGCAACGGTAAGTGAGCGTGGGCGCGCCAAAATGCCACTGAGTGTCACTGCTCGGGAAGGCGGCGCGTCAAATCTCGCGAGCCCGTAGACCGGCCTCGAACCGTAGGGTTAGGAAATACCGCGGGGAGGCGGTGTTCAGATGCCAGTTGTGGTCCGAATCAAGTTTCCCTCCGGTGTTTCCTCGTGCTTCAAACCGCATGCGGCAGGCGTGCGCAACTCGAGGAAATGTCATGCAATCAGGTTGCAAATTCAGTCACAGGGTCTTTCCGTTTGTCGTTTTTTCCGTGGCATTGAGCACGGCAGTGCCGGGCTACGCGCAGCAGCGCAGGCCGGTCACGATCGCCGATGAAGTGGTCGTGACCGCGACGCGTTTCAGGGAACCCCAGCAGGAATTGCCGGTCGGCGTGACCGTGATCAACGCGGAGCGGATCCGGGCCAGTACGGCGGCAACGGTGCCGGAGCTGCTCAAGCAATTTCCCGGTATCCAGGTGCGGGACAACTCCGGCTCCCCGAACCAGCAGGTGGACCTGCGCGGTTTCGGCATCACCGGCGACCAGAACACGCTGGTATTGCTCGATGGCCAGCGCATCAGTGAAAACGAGCTGACCACCGTCAACTGGGCCGCGATCCCGCTGTCGGCGATCGAGCGCATCGAGATCATGCGCGGCAGCGGCGCGGTACTGTATGGCGGCGGCGCGACCGGCGGCACCATCAACATCATCACCAAGGCGCCGCAGAAAAACAGCAAGAGCGGGTTTCTCGGCGCGGGTGGCGGCAGCTACAACACCGGCGATTATCGTGCGGGTGTCAATCTCGCCGGCGACAGCCTCGGGATGGTCGTCAATGCGAGCCACCTCGAAACCGACAACTATCGCGACGCCAACCGGCTGCGCCAGCAGAATGCGCAGGCCGATCTGCGCCTCACTGGCGAGCGCGGCACGCTGTACGCAAAATTCGGCGGCGACGACCAGCAATTGCTGCTGCCGAACGCGCTCACCGAGGCGCAGATCGCGGCCAACCGGAGGCAGGCTGCTGCGCCCTTCGGCAGCTATACCAATATGTCGGGCGGCTACGTGAATCTCGGCGGGGAATTCAAACTGGGGGAAGCGGAGTTCGCACTCAATGCAGGATACCGCGGCAGGCAGACCAATGCGGCCTTGTTCCTGACGGTGGCGACCCAGGTCACGGTCAAGAGCCTGACGCCACGCGTGAAGCTTCCTTTCGCGCTGGCGGGCACCAACCACACGCTGGTCGCGGGCGTGGACTGGGAAGACTGGGATTTCGACGGGACCGCGGCACCGAATCCGATCTTTTTCGCCACCCTGAAACGCCCGCTTTCTACCCAACGCAACCGTGCCATTTATTTCCAGGACAGCATTGCCCTGTCCGCTGCCACGGTGCTGTCGGCCGGCGCGCGCTTGCACCGCACGACGTTCGGCACTAGCGACATCGCCAGCGGGACTGGCGCGTCGAGCGAGCGCGACGTGCGCGCGTTCGAGCTTTCAATGCGGCATCGCTACGGCGAGCGCGTCGCGGTTTACGGCAAGATCGGCAACAGTTTCCGCGTGCCGAACGTGAACGACAACTACAGTTTGTTCACCGGCACCGTCGCGCAGCTTGAACCGCAAACCTCGCACGACCGCGAAATCGGGACCGACCTCACACTGGGCCGCGCGAATTACCGGCTCGCGCTCTATGAGATGGATGTCAACAATGAAATCCATTTCAATCCGGTCACATTCAGCAACGTCAATCTGGCGCCGACGCGGCGCTACGGCTTCGAAGGCGAAGGCAAATGGCAGTTGACCGCCGGCTTGAGCGCGTTCGCCAACTATACTTACGCGGTTTCCAGGTTCCGGGAAGGCGCGTTCTCCGGCAACGCGGTGCCGCTGGTGCCACGGCATACCGCCAACCTCGGTGGCGCATGGCAATTCATGCCGCGCACGCGGCTCAATGCAGTGGTGAATTACGTCGGCGAGCAGGTATTCGACGGCGACGAAGCCAATACCTTCGGCCGCAGGATTCCGGGTTATACGCTGGTCGATCTAAAGCTCAATCATGAACTCGGGGGATGGCTGCTGAGCGCCGGCGTCAGGAATCTCCTTAACCAGCAGTATTATTCCTATGGCCTGTTTACGGGTTTTCCGACGTATATCGCCTATCCCGCGGCGGAGCGATCGTGGTTCGCTGCCGCGCAATACACGTTCAAATAAGTCCGGGCAGCCTCGATCAGGCGGCGCCCCGCCAATCGGGGTGCCGTTTTCTTTTGACGGGCAATTTTGCTATTGTTGCGCCCATGCGACACATGACCAGCACCGAGCTTTACCTGCGGCTGCTGCATTACGTTGCGCCGTACTGGCGTGTGTTCGCGCTGGCGCTCGCCGGCATGGTGATCGTCGCGCTGACCGAGCCGGCGCTGCCGGCCCTGATGAAACCGCTGCTCGACGGCACTTTCGTGCACAGGGACGAAGCGCTGATGTACTGGATGCCGGCGGTGATCATCGGACTGGTCGCGGTGCGCGGCAGCGCCGAGTACATGGGCGCGTACGCGATCAGCTGGGTCGGCAACAAGCTGGTGATGGATCTGCGCCAGGAGATGTTTGCCAAGCTGTTGTCACTGCCCACCGCGGATTACGATGACCGCGCCACCGGCAACCTGATTTCCAAGCTGACCTTCGACGTGACGCAGGTGACCGCCGCCGGCACCAGCGTGCTGACAGTGATGTTCAAGGACACGCTGTCGCTCATCGGGCTGCTGGCGTGGTTGCTCTGGCTCAACTGGAAGCTGACGCTGCTCGCGCTGGTGATGGCGCCGCTGATCATCGGCGTGGTGCGGCTGATCAGCGTGCGCCTGCGCAACGCGAGCCGCGAGGTGCAGCAGGCGATGGGGGATGTCACGCAGGTGCTGCAGGAAACCATCGACGGGCACCAGGTGGTGAAGCTCTTCGGCGGGCAGCGCTATGAAGCCGCGCGCTTTGCCGAGCAGACGAACCACGTGCGCCGCTACCTGATGAAGCAGGCCACTGCCGCCGCCGCCAGCGTGCCGGTGGTGCAACTCCTCGCCGGCATCGCGCTGGCCACCATCATCTATCTGACGACGCAGCCGGGAGCCAACGTGATCAGCGTCGGTGAATTCGTTTCGTTCGTTACCGCGATGCTGATGCTGACCGCGCCGTTAAAACGCATCACCGGCGTCAACGAGCCGCTGCAGCGCGGGCTGGCTGCCGCGGAGAGCGTGTTCGAGTTGATCGACCGGGCGAGCGAGCGCGATTCCGGCCAGGCGACGATCGCGCGCGCGCGCGGCGAGATCACATTCGATCAGGTGAGTTTTGGCTACGGCGGCGCCAACCGGCCCGCGCTCGACTCGATCACGCTCGCCATCGCCCCGGGCGAGACCGTCGCCCTGGTCGGTGTGTCGGGCAGCGGCAAGAGCACACTTGCCAACCTGGTGCCGCGCTTCTATCACCCCACGAGCGGCCGCATCCTGCTCGACGGCCACGACCTCGAGACGCTGACGCTTGCCAGCCTACGCGCCAACATCGCGCTGGTGAGCCAGGATGTGGTGCTGTTCAACGACAGCGTTGCCGCCAATATCGCCTACGGTGTCATGCGCGACACTCGCGAGGCCGACATCGTTGCCGCGGCGGAGGCTGCGCATGCAATGGAATTCATCCGCCACATGCCGCAGGGCCTGCAAACGCTGGTTGGCGAGAACGGCGTCAAGCTGTCAGGCGGGCAGCGCCAGCGGCTGGCGATCGCGCGCGCGCTGCTCAAGAATGCGCCGGTGCTGGTCCTCGACGAGGCGACCTCCGCGCTCGATTCGGAGTCCGAGCGCCACGTGCAGGCGGCGCTCGAGGCGCTGATGCAGGGCCGCACCACCATCGTGATCGCGCACCGTTTGTCGACGATCGAGAAGGCGGGACGCATCGTGGTGCTCGACCGCGGGCGCATCGCGGAAATCGGCGACCATCGCGAGCTGCTGGAAAAAAACGGCATTTATGCCAAACTCCACAATATCCAGTTCAAGCTGCAGGAATCGGCGTAACGGTCATGGCGCATATTTCGGTGGTGATTCCGGTGTTCCGGGCCGAGGCCTGCCTCGAGGAGCTGTATCGGCGGCTCAAGGCGGCGCTCGAACCGATCAGCGCGGATTTCGAGATCGTCCTGGTCGAGGACTGCGGTGGCGACCGCTCGTGGCCGATCATCAGGGAGCTTGCGCGCCGCGATCCGCGCGTCAAGGGCATCCAGTTCAGCCGCAATTTCGGCCAGCACTACGGCATCACCGCCGGTCTCGACCATTGCAATGCCGAGTGGGTGGTGGTGATGGATTGCGACTTGCAGGACCGGCCCGAGGAAATTCCGCGCCTGTATGCGAAGGCGCAGGAAGGCTTTGACGTCGTGTTCGCGCGCCGCGGCAAGCGCAGCGATCCGCCGCTCAAGCGCATGGCTTCGTGGCTGTTCTATCGCCTCTTCAGCTGGCTTGCCGACGTCGAGTACGACGGGCAGAGCGGCAATTTCTGCGTGATCTCGCGCAAGGTGGTCGCCAATTTCCGCGGCCTGCGCGAGCAGCTGCGGTTCTTCGGCGCACTCACCCACTGGATGGGGTTTCCGACCGCGTATGTCGACGTGCAGCACGCGGAGCGCTATGCCGGGGACTCGACCTACACGTTCGGCAAGTTGTGGAAGCTTGCTTCCGCGGCCGTCGTCGCGTACTCCGACAAGCCGCTCAGGATGTCGATCCGCTTCGGTTTCATCCTGGCCTCCTGCGCCGTCCTCTACGGCATCTACATTCTGCTGCACGCGCTCATCTACGGCTCGGCGGTCACCGGCTGGTCGAGCCTGATCGTCTCGATCTATTTCATCGGCGGTATAATCATCGGCATCCTCGGCATCATCGGCATCTATCTCGGCAAGACCTTCGACGAATCCAAGAAACGGCCGCTTTACATCATCCTGAATTCCACCCTCGATGAGCCTCCCGGAAAAGATTAGGCCGACGCCGTGGGACCGGGTGGCATTTGGCATTGATTGTTTCGAGCTGGCGGATTCCAGTCCCGCGCTGCTCGAGCAGGCGTTGCAAACGCCGGGGCATTACACCGTAAAAGTCGATCCACTCGCCTCGAAACAGGCGTTGCAACGCCGCGGATTCTATTACTGCGACACGCTGCTCGAGCCATGGTGCACGCCGCCGCGGCTGGTACGCGTCGAGCGCGCCGATGTCGCCGTCGACGACGCGCCGGCGCTCGAGACCGTGCTCGCGATTTGTCACGGCGCTTTCGCGCACGGGCGTTTTCACCGCGACTTCAACCTGGATTCCCGCTGCGCCGATCAGCGCTACGATAACTGGCTGCGCGATTTGCATCGCGAGCGCAAGGTGTACGGTCTGTGCTATCAGGGCGACCTTGCCGGCTTCATCGCATGCGCCGGAGACTGCCTGGTGCTGCATGCATTGAGCGAGCGTTACCGCGGCAAAGGACTCGCCAGATATTTCTGGAGCATGCTCTGCGCGCGGCTGTTCGCGCAGGGGTTGCCGGAAATCCGCAGCTCGATCTCGGCAGCCAACCTCGCCGCGCTCAATCTGTATGCGGGGCTCGGCTTCGGCTTCCGCAAACCTGTCGACGTTTATCACCGGGTGGTGCCATGAGTTACGTCTATGTGATAGCCACCGTGCTGCTCACGGTGTACGGCCAGATCGCCATCAAGTGGCAGGTGCTGGAGGCGGGGCCGTTTCCCGCCGACCCAGGCGAAAAACTCTGGTTTCTGGCGCGCCTGCTCGCCAATCCGTGGGTGCTGAGCGCGCTCGCGGCCGGGCTGCTCGCTTCGGTGTCATGGATGGCGGCGATGACGCGGCTCGAACTCTCCCACGCCTATCCGTTCATGAGCCTGGCGTTCGTGCTGGTCATGGTGTGCAGCGCCTGGTTTTTCAGCGAGCCGATCACGCCGCTCAAGATCACCGGCATCGCGCTGGTGGTGCTGGGCATCGTGGTCGGGAGCCAGGGTTGAGGATCTGCCTGCGGTGCCAGAGCGCGCTCGGGGAGGACGGCTGGCTGTGCCGCGCGTGCGGTTATGAGCCGCCGCTGATTGCGGGATTCCCCGCGTTCGCGCCCGAGTTTGCCGCGAGCAACGAAGGCTACGATGCCGCCTATTACAGCGAGCTCTACGCGCTCGAGGCGCGCAACTACTGGTTTCGCGCCCGCAACGCGCTGCTGAGCTGGGCGCTGCGCAGGTACTTTCCGGCCGCGCGCTCGTTTCTCGAAATTGGCTGCGGCACCGGCTTCGTGCTCGCCGGCATTGCCGGCGCCATGCCGCAGCTTGCGATGCATGCGAGCGAGATCTCGAGCAGCGGGCTGCCGTTTGCGGCGGTGCGCGTGCCGCGCGCCGAGTTTTTTCAGATGGATGCGCGCGCAATCCCCTACGCCGGGCACTTTGATATCATCGGCCTGTTCGACGTGCTGGAGCACGTCGAGGACGACGGGTTGGTGCTCGCCCAGGCGCACCGCGCATTGCGGCGCGGCGGAGGCGTGATGATAACCGTGCCGCAACACCGGTTTTTGTGGAGCCAGTACGACGAGCATGCGCACCATGTGCGGCGCTACGGCGCGCGCGAGCTGCGCGAAAAGTTGCTGCACGCGGGCTTCCGGATAGTGATGATGACTTCCTTCGTTTCGCTGCTGCTGCCCTTGATGACGGCCTCGCGCTTCATGCGGCGCGTGCCGCGCGCGGATTACGATGTGCTCGCCGAGCTGCGCGTCGGCCGTTTGGCAAATTTCCTGCTCGAAGCGGTGCTGGGCTTCGAACGCGTGCTGATCGCAATCGGCGTCAGGTTCCCGGCCGGCGGCTCGCTGCTCGCGATCGCCCGGCGGGACTGAAAACCGTGAAAATCCCGTTCAACAAGCCGTCCACGGTTGGTGCCGAGCTCGCCAACATTGCCGATGCGCTGGCGCGTGGGCATCTCTCGGGGGACGGCTATTACAGCAAGCGTTGCCATCAATGGCTCGAGCAACGGCTGGGCTGCCGGCGCGCGCTACTCACGCATTCGTGCACCGGCGCGCTCGAAATGGCGGCCATCCTGTGCGACCTCGCGCCTGGCGACGAAGTGATCATGCCGTCCTATACGTTCGTGTCGACGGCAAACGCCTTCGTGCTGCGTGGCGCGGTGCCGGTGTTCGTCGACATCCGCGCCGACACGCTCAATCTCGACGAGCGGCTGATCGAGGCGGCGATCACCCCGCGCACCAAAGCGATCGCGGTGGTGCACTACGCGGGGGTGGCGTGCGAAATGGACGCGATCATGGCGCTCGCGCGGCACTATCGCCTGCTGGTGGTGGAAGACGCGGCGCAGGCGCTGCTTGCCACCTACAAGAACCGCAATCTCGGCACCCTCGGCCAACTCGGCTGCGTGAGCTTCCATGAAACCAAGAACCTGTTGAGCGGTGAAGGCGGCGCGCTGCTCGTCAACGACGAGCGGCTGGTCGCACGCGCCGAAATCGTCCGCGAAAAAGGCACCAACCGCAGCACTTTCCTGCGCGGAGAAATCGACAAGTACAGCTGGGTCGATATCGGCTCGTCGTACCTGCCGAGCGAGCTCAACGCGGCGTTTCTGGAGGCGCAGTTCGCGCATGCGGATGCCGTGACCGCGCGGCGCCGCGCGGTCTGGCAGCGCTATTACGCCGGGCTCGGTGCGCTCGCGGCAGCGGGTTTGATCGAACTGCCGCGCCGCGACTACGACGACCGCGAGCCGAACGGCCATTTGTTCTACGTGCTGGCGGAGTCGCTCAAGACGCGTTCGGCGCTGGCGGCGCAGCTCAAGGCGCGCGATATCCTCGCGGTATGGCATTACGTGCCGCTGCATTCGTCGCCGGCGGGCAGGCAGCTGGGGCGCGCGAGCGGCAGCATGCAAGTGACCGATGACATCAGCGAGCGGCTGCTGCGCCTGCCGATCTATTACAGCATCAGCGACGCCGAGGTCGACACCGTGATCGATGCGGTGCGCGGATTTTTTCAGGCGCGCGCTTGAGGCCGGGGATCGGGAATGGGAGTGGGTGTGTAGGGTGCGCTTGCGCACCGATGTGATGGTGCAGCATGAATGCAAGCAATCTTTCCGGGTGGTGCGCAAGCGCACCCTACGCTGGATCAGGCGCGCCACTTCCATCGAGAGAGAATGAATCTCGTTGTCGGCATGCGAGACCACGTTGCGCGGCTGACGCGGCATATGTCATCACATGCTTTTTAACTCCTACGTTTTCATTTTTGCGTTCCTGCCTGTAACGCTGGCCGGGTTTTTTCTGCTCGGACGCGTTGCGCCGATGCTCGCCGCAACGTGGCTCACCGCGGCGTCGCTGTTTTTCTACGGCTGGTGGAATCCGGTATATGTCTGGTTGCTGGTGGCGTCTATCCTGTTCAATTACGCCTGCGGTGTCGCGATCGCGCGTAACCGGGCCCGCGGCGAGCACTCCATTCAAAAACGCTGGCTGATTTTTGCGGTCACCACGAATCTCGCGGTGCTGGCTTATTACAAATACGCGAACTTTTTTCTCGCCAGCATCAATCACCTCTCCGGCGCGGCGCTGTCGTTCGGCGAGATCGTGCTGCCGCTCGGGATTTCGTTTTTCACGTTTACGCAGATCGCGTTCCTCGCCGATACGTATTACGGCAAGGCGCGCGAATACAACTTCGTGCACTACAGCCTGTTTGTCACTTATTTCCCGCACCTGATCGCCGGACCCGTGCTGCACCACGCCGAGATGATGCCGCAATTCGGGCTCCCGGCGACCTACCGCTTCAGCTTCGAGAACACCGCGGTCGGCATCACGATCTTCGTGATCGGGCTCTTCAAGAAGGTGATGATTGCCGACGAGATTGGCGCGTACGCGAGGCCGGTGTTCGATGCGGCCGCCGCGGGCACCGAGCTGACGCTGCTTGAGGCGTGGTGCGGTGCGCTCGCGTATACGTTCCAGCTGTATTTCGATTTCTCAGGCTATTCGGACATGGCGATCGGGCTGTCGCGGCTGTTCGGCGTGGTGCTGCCGCTCAACTTTCACTCGCCGTACAAAGCGGTCAACATCATCGACTTCTGGCGCCGTTGGCATATGACGCTGTCGCGCTTTCTGCGCGATTACCTCTACATCCCGCTGGGCGGCAACCGCAGGGGCGCGGCGCGGCGTTACGTGAATCTGCTGCTCACGATGGCGCTCGGCGGGCTGTGGCATGGCGCAGGCTGGACGTTCGTCGCGTGGGGTGCGCTGCACGGCGGCTATCTGGTGGTCAATCACGGCTGGCATGCGCTGCGCGCGCGGCTCGGGCACGATCTCAGGCGCTCGACGTGGTGGGGGCGCGCATGCGCCGTGCTGCTCACTTTTACGGCCGTGGTGATCGGCTGGGTGATCTTTCGCGCCGCCGATTTCGCCACCGCGGTTGCGATGCTCAAGGCGATGGCCGGCATGAACGGCCTGGTGCTGCCCGACTTCTGGCTGCCGCAATGGGGCGCGGCAGGGCAGTGGCTCGCGGCGCACGGCGTAGTCTTCGGCGACACCCGTGACCTGGTCACCGGCGGCCTCGTGAACTGGATCTGGATCCTGCTCGCAGTGGTGTGGTTTGCGCCCAACACACAACAACTGCTCGCGGCCTATCGCCCGGCGCTGGCGCTCTTCGCCGAGCAGTATCGCACCCGGCTTGCCTGGCGCCCGACGCCGGTCTACGCGCTGCTCACAGCCGCGCTCGCACTGATCGCGATTTTCAATCTGCACAAGCAGTCGGAATTTCTCTACTTCCAGTTCTGATGAAGCCCGATCGTCAGCACGCACTATACATTGCGATCTTTCTCGCGGTTGCGGCGGTGGTGCTGCTGCCGGTCGCGGCGTTGAATTACGCGCTCGGGGTACGCAGCTTCGGCGGCAATGCCGTGGCCGTGCACGCGAGCCAGTGGCAGGAGGCGACGCGCGGCGTGACGTATGCGCCGCCGCTGAGCGCGAACCGCCCGTTCAAGTCGGCGCGCCTGTTCGACCGGCTGCCGCACATCGACACCGTAGTATTCGGCTCGTCGACTTCGATGGGAATCACGCAGGACATGTTTCCCGCGGGAATGACGATTTACAACTTCGCGCAAACCGGCAACCTGCTCGCGACGGTGGTCGCCGAAGCGGAATTCCTGCAGCGCCGGCAATCGCCCGCTCTCAGGTGGCTGGTAATCCCGCTCGATTGGGCGCTCGGCTCGATCTATCTGCCGGGTGCGCCCGGACGCGTGGAACTCGCACCTCCGGTCGCGGATGCACCGCGTCAGGATGTGGGGGTGCCGCTGTCACAACAATTGCAGGACGCATTGTCGCTGCCGCGCGTGAAAAACCTGATGGGCATCGTGCAGGGCATCGTGCGCGCGCCGTCGTCCGGGGCGGCGTTCGCGCAGATGTTTCTGCAGGAAGCCAGCGACGATTACCGTTGCGCCGACGGCGCCCCGGCCAAGGACTACGACACCATCTTCCGTGGCACCTGCACCGGCTTTCGTTACGACGGCAGCGCAACGTTCGCCAATCTGCAGCCAGTGCCGGCACGGCGCGCCGAGGCGTTGATCGCTAGCGCGGTGGTCGCGAGTTCGAAATATGCGGTGGGGCTGATCGGCAGCGGCGGCGAACCGAATCCGCTGCTGCTCGAGCGGCTGGCCGCGCTCGCGCGTGAAATGAAGCGCGCGGGCGGCGAGGTGGTGCTGTTTTTGCCGCCGTTGCTGCCCGGCATGGAGCGCGCGTTGCTCGCCGCCGCGCACACTGCGGCGCCGCTCAAGCGCACCCGGCAGACGCTCGATGCGTGGGCCCGCGCCCACGATCTGGTTATCCTCGACGCCGGGCAGTCGGAGCGCTATGGTTGCGTGGCAGAAGAATTTGTTGACGAGCATCACGCCTTGCCGCAGTGTTATGCGCGCGTCTTCGCGCGCTACTGGAGCGGGCGGCGGGCGCCGACCGAGCCGGGCTTGTGGCGCGGGGATTAAATGAATATCGGCTATCTCAGATTTCTGGCGCTGCTCGTGGTTTTGAGCTATCTGCCCACGCTCGCGTTTTATTACGTCGGCGAGGAAGCGATATTCCCGATCGTGTCGCTCGAAATGTGGCATCAGCGCGATTTCACGCGCCAATACCTGTTCGGACTCAACCCGCAGCACAATCCGCTGTTCAACTGGCTGATCATCCCGTTCGCCGCATTGACGGGCTGGGAATACGTGCTGCCGGTGGCGCGCGCGATCACGATCGCGGCGACGCTCGCTACCGCCGCCATGGTCGGCTGGCTCGCCCTCCGGCTGCTGCGCGACGGTACTTTCGCGTGGTTTGCGGCGCTGGTCTACCTGACGCTCGCCGACGTGTTGTTCTACCGCGGCTGGCTCGCGTATGTCGATCCGTTGTTCGGTTTTTTCGTGTTCGCCGCAATTGCAACGCTGTGGGTCTCGTGCGAGGAGCATCGTCCCGCGCTGCTCGCGCTGGCGGTGGCGAGCCTGACCTGCGCGTTCCTCAGCAAGGCGTTTACCGCTTACGCGTTTTACGGTGGCGCGGTGCTGGTGTTGCTGTTTACACCGCAGTGGCGGCGCGTGCTGTTGGGCGCGCCGTCGCTGGCACTGCACGCGCTCGCAGCGCTGGCGCTGGCCTTGTGGCTTGCGCTGCTGCCGGCGGAATCGGGGCAGGGCTCGCGCATGTTTGCTGAAATCCTCGCCAAGTTCGAGCCGCCGGGATGGCTCGAGTATCTGCAGCATCTGACGGCATTCCCTGCCGAGACCGTATTGCGTCTGTCGCCGGCACTGCTGCTGGCCGCGTATTTCGCGTGGCGCGGCCGCATCGATCTGCGCAGTGAATTCAAACCATACTTCAGGACTGCGGCATGGATCGCACTCATTGGCTATTTGCCGTACTGGCTCGCGCCGCATGGTGCAATACGTTATCTGGTGCCGGTCTATCCGGTCGTCGCCTTTGCATTGGCGCTGCTGTTGTGGTGCGCGGGAGATAGGGCGGCGGCGATCACGAGGCACTGGCTGGTCGGCGTGATTGCGTTCAAATTCGTTGCGGCCGTATTGCTGTTTCCGTATTACCAGAGTCATTATCGCGGCGAGAACCATGCGCGGGCGGCAAGCGACATCATCGCGCGCACAGCGGGCCAGCCGTTTTACACGCTGGCCGATACCGCCAGTGGACTGAGCGTGGCCGGGTATGTCGACGCCTGGCGTCATCCGGCGGCGCCGGTGCGCTGGGCGCCCGAGCGCTGGGAGTCGGGTTTCGTGCTGACGGAAACAGCCGATGCCACGGACGGCAAGCTCGCCGCGCGCTACGTGCTCGGCGGCGACGAGTTGTATCTGCTGTGCCGCGGCGCTGCGTGTGAGGGCGGGCGATGAGTGCATCGGAACGGAAGTTTACGCACGTCGGCAACTTCACCGGCTACATGGAAGTCGTGGTGCGCCGCTATGCCGGCAAACCGGGCGGGCTGCGCGTGCTCGATCTTCCCGCCGGCAACGGCAAATTTGGCGACGCGTTGCGCGCGCTCGGCCATCAGGTAGTGTGCGCCGATATCAACCGCGAGCGGCCCGATTACGTCTATGCCGACATGAGCGCGCCGCTGCCGTTCGGCGACGGCGAATTCGACGCCGTGATCTGCCTCGAAGGCATCGAGCACCTGCTCGACCCGGTGCAGTTGATCGCGGAACTGGTGCGGGTCACGCGCCCGGGCGGGGAGATCGTGATTTCGACGCCCAACGTCTTGAACTGGTATTCGCGGCTGCAGTTTCTGTTTACCGGAACGTTTTATCAGTTCGCCCCGGGCGACGTGCCGCCGGTCGCGCCTGGCGAGCAGCGCGATCGCGGGCACATATTTCCGTTGTCGTATTTCCAGCTGCGCTATCTGTTCGAATGCGCCGGAGCGCGGGTTACGCTGGTCGCGGGCGATCACTGGAAACGCAAGGTGCTGCTGCCGGTATACTTGCTGCTGTTGCCGTTCGCGTGGTGGTGGTCGCGCGCGCTGTTCCTGCGCAATCCCGAGGCGGTGGTGCAGGGACGCAACCGCGAGTTGCTGGCGCACCTGTTTTCAGGGGCCCTGCTGTTCAGCCGCTCGCTGATCGTCGCATTCGAGCGCGTCCGGCCGGCACCGGACGCTAATCGTCGTACCAATGCGAAATGAGACCATGCTCGAAAAGCTGACCGCCCCGTACCGGGGATACAAGCTCAAGGATTTCAAGAAGGCGCTGGTGCGCCGTCTCAAGCTGCCGCTGTATCGGGGCAGCGAATTCGCATGTCCGGTGTGCGAGACGCAGCTCAACCGCTATAAGCCGATCTTCAAGTCCTTTCCGCGCAAGCTCGCCGAGGCCGGCTTCGTCTACCCGCTGGAGGCGTTCGAAACGCTGAACCTCGCCGCCTACTCGTGCCCGGCGTGCGATGCCTCGGACCGCGAGCGGCTCTACGCGCTGTACCTGCGCCAGCGGCTCGCCGCGCTCGCTGCGGGCCGCCGCTACCGCTTTATCGATTTCGCGCCGTCGCTCGCGCTGTCGCGCCTGCTGCGCACCATGGAACGTCTCGAGTACCGCACCGCCGATTACTTCCGCCCCAACGTCGACGACCGGGTCGACATTTCGAACATGCCGCTTTATGCCGACAGTTCGGTCGACATGTTTCTCTGCTCGCATATCCTCGAGCACGTTCCCGATGACCGCGCGGCGATGCGTGAACTGTTTCGCATCCTGAGGCCCGGCGGCTTCGGCATTGTAATGGTGCCGCTGATCGTCGGGGTGACGCAGACGCACGACGATCCTGCGATCAACACCCCGGCGCTGCGCTGGCGTCATTACGCGCAGGACGATCACCTGCGGCTCTACGGCACGCAGGACTTCGTGGCGCGGCTCGCGGCCGCGGGTTTTGTGGTGCGCCGGCTCGACCGCGCGCATTTCGGGGCCGCGACCTTCGCGCGTGCCGGCATCGCGGATAACTCCGTGTTGTACGTGGTCGAGAAAACCTAATCCTGCCGGCGCAGATAGACCAGCAAGTCGTGCCCTCTGCCGAGCAGGCGGGCGGGCAAGTTGGCGAACTCGGCGGCGATTTTGCCCATCCGGTAGATCCAGCGCGGCACGGCGCTCGCCTCGACGAAACGCACCCGCGTGGTGCCGAGATGCGCGACGCCGAAACCCGTACGGCCAGCGATCAGCGCGATCGAGCGCGGATTGAAAAAGCTCACGTGACCCGCGTCCTGCGCGACATGGAAGTAATCCCAGCGCGCCTGCATCGCGGCGACGGTCCAGCTGGCGGTGTTGCCGGTGCTCGCGATCAGGATGCCATTCGGGCGCAGGATGCGATGGCACTCGCGCAGCAGCACCAAAGGCGCGGGCAAGTGCTCGATGACTTCGAACAGCGTGACCACATCGAAGCTCGCGGCGGCAAAACACTGCTCCTCGAGCAGCCCCGGGTGCACGGTGAGGCCGGCGGCGCGCGCCGCCGCTGCGATATGCGACGCAGGTTCCACGCCTTCCGCATGAAAACCCAGTTGCACCGCGGCGGCGACGAAATCGCCGCGCGAGCAGCCGACGTCGAGCAGCCGGATTTCGCCGGGGGTTTTTCCCAGCAGGCGCGTGGCGCGGGCCAACCTGCGCCGTGCGAGCGCCACGCGGCGCGCCGCTTCTAATGCGCTCGGGCGGTTGAAGTCGGCGCTGTCGAACGCCGTCATCGAGCGCTGATAAGCCGCGGTGGTGATCTGGCTTACGAGTTGGCCGCACGCCGCGCAACGCAGCAGCGGACCCTCCGGCAGCACGATAGCGCTCGCCACGAGCGGCGCCTCGCAGCCGACCGGGCAGCGCTGAATCAGGCGCGATGACGTCTCGGCTGCCATCATCGCTTACCGCCTAACAGGCTTTCCGCGGCGGCGATCACGCGGCTTGCCGGCAGCTCGAGCAGGCAATCGCTGAAGCTTTCCACATCACGGTCGCAGCCTTCCTTGAGGCAGGGCGCGCAAGCTTGCGCGCCCTGGATCAAGCGCACATTGCCGCGCGCCTGGCTGCCGACGCGCCGCCACGGATTTTCCGGGCCTGTGTGTTGCCGCGGCCAGGGACCCCATTTTACCGGGTCGGTGGGCCCGTAGAACGCGATAGTAGGAACGCCCCGTGCGGCTGCGATGTGAGTGAGCGCCGTATCGGGACCGATGTAGAGCTGCGCGCGCGCGATCACGCATGCTGCCTGCGCCAGCGTCAGCTGACCGGCGAGATTAAGCGCACCAGGCATGGCGGCCGCAAGCCGCTCGACGTAATCACGCTCGAGTTGATCGGCGCTGCCCGTGAGCACGAGCGCCAGCCCGCGGGCTGTCAGCCAGTGCGCGCAAGCCAGCCACGCCTCGTCGCGCCACATCTTGTAATTGAACTTGGGATGGAGATGCAACACCGCAAATCGCCGGTTGATTCCTCGTGCGGCGAGCAACGCATTCACGTGCGATTCATCCGCGGCATGCCACGCGGCGACGACCTCGTGGCTGAGCGGGATGCCGATCAGCTCCACGAGCTGCAGATTCATCAGGACGGTGTGCACGTTAAGGTTGTCGAACGCGATCCAGCGGTTGAGCAGCCATTTTTTCCAGCGATGCTTGGGCGTGTCGACCACCAGCCCGGCGCGCCATCGGCCCGCGATCGCCGCGTACAGGGTTGGCCGGTCGCTCGGCACCAGCGAAAACGCGATGTCGTAACGCCGCGCGATGCGCTTGAGCAGCGCCAGATGTTCAGCGAGCGTCGGCCGCTCGGCAATCGTGATCACGCGCCCGACATCGGGATTCGCGGTGAGCACGCCCTCAGTACCAGCGAACACCAGCGCGTCGATGCGTGCCTGCGGCCAGGCGCGCCGCAACGAGCGGATAAGCGGAGTCGCCAGCAGCACGTCGCCGATGCGGCGCGTGACCACCACCAGCACCCGCCGCGGCGGCAGGACCTCCGTGATTTCTGGCTCGTGGCTCGAGGCTCGTGCCATCATTGGCGCCCGTCGCGGCGGATCATAGGTACTGGTCGACGCCGATCCGCGCGACCACGTGGTCCGAGTGTACGATTGCGTCGAGCCGACGCTGGTTGTCAGTGAGCCGGCTGCGGTCGTTATCAGCGTGCCAGAGATGAAACAGCGGTGCGGCGAAACGCGAGCTCTTGTACTTGACGCCGGCATGCAACAGCCGGATCACGAGGTCGGAATCCTCCAGCCCCCAGCCTTCGTAGGACTCGTCCAGACCGTTCACGCGCAGCAGGTCGTCTCGCCACGCCGCGAGATTGCAGGTTTTTACGCCTACCCAGCGTTGCGGCGCGGATTTGCGAAAATCGCCGTCCGGGAGCGTCACGAGCGGCAGCCAGCGGTTGACGTCGCGCTTCAGCCACGCGCCCAGCCATGCCGCGTACCGCCATTCGTGGATCGGCAGCGATTCGCCGAGCACGCGCCGCGTAAAGTCTTCGCTCAGCAGGATGCGGTTGCCGGCGACAAACCAGCCGCGCTCGGCGAACCGCTGGTGTTGCGCGACAAAGCGCGGCGACGGCACGCAATCGCCGTCACTGAATACGATGTAATCCGCGCGGGTTGCGGCAAGCGCGCGGTTGCGGATCGCCGCCGCGCGAAACCCGCGGTCTTCGTGCCAGACGTGGGCCACCGCAAACGGCGCCTGCGCTTTGAACGCCGCGACGACACGGCGTGTGTCATCGGTCGAGCCGTCGTCGGCGACGATCAGCTCGAATTTCGCGTCGCGCTGCGCCCGGTAGCCGGCAAGTACGGCCGCCAGCGCATCGGGGCGGTTATAGGTGGTAATGATTACGCAAATGCGCATGAAAAGATATTGGAACCACAGATGAACACAGATGAACGCGGATGAAACTACAATCCTGAAACGCGAGACAGATTGGGATATGGATTTGTGATTTTCGCTTTTGATCCGTGTTCATCCGTGTTCATCCGTGTTCATCCGTGGTTAGGTTCTTCCCGCTTGATTTTTCAGCCAGCAGCAAGAGCTTGAGATAGCGGTAGTACGCACCTTCGGCGTTGGAAACCGCCAGCAGGAAACCTTCGCGGCCGTCGAGGAAACCGGCGCGCAGGACGTAGGTGCGAAAAAACGTCCACGCGCCGTGCCACACCGCGCCGGCTAGTGACGCTTTCTTTCCGCGTTCGAGTTGCATCAGCGCGCCGGCCGTCGAATAAGCGTTCATTTTGGCGAGCGCCTCGTCGAGGTCGCGGATCGCCTCGTGCAGGAGTGGTTCGCGCAGCGTGCCGACCGCGCCGCTGACGATCAGGCGCTCGTGCACCCGGTCGTCGGAGAAACGTGCCTGCCCGCGGCGGAAGAGCCGCGTCACGTGGTCCGGCCACCATCCCGAATGGCGCATGAAACGCCCGCAGTAACTCGACAGGCGCGGCATCCGGAATGCAGCCTTGCCGTTTGGCGCGGCGATCGCGGCTTCAATTGCCGCGCGCAGCCCGGGCGTAACCCACTCGTCGGCATCGAGCGACAGCACCCAGTCCCCCGTAGCCAGGTCGAGCGCGCGGTTCTTCTGCGCACCGAATCCCGGCCAGTCGGCCGTGGTTTCAACTCTCGCGTGTAGCTCGCGGGCGATGGCGGCCGTGTCGTCGACGCTGGCGGAGTCGAGCACGATGATTTCATCCGCCCATGCCACCGACTCGAGGCAGCGGCGGATTGCGGTCTGCTCGTTCCTGGTGATGATGGCAACAGACAGTGTCATGGTGCAGGCCTTGCGGGAGACGGAGGCGGTCTTACCGGCGCCGCAAACGCGAGCGCGGTCAGCCACGCGAACAGCAGCCCTTCCGTATGGTCGAGCAACAGCGAGTTGAACAGGCAGCCGACGACTAAAGTCAGTACCAGTCCGCGCGCGAGGTCGCGGTAAAAACCCCCGGCAAGCTCGCCTGCGTAGCGCCACTGGCGATAGAACAGATAGATCAGACTCGCAAGCCCGATCAGGCCGGTCTGGACCGCGATCAACAGGTATTCGTTGTGCGGGTTGACGGTCGCGAGCATGTCGCGACCCGCGACTGCGCGCGCATACACTTCGGGAAACGAACCCGTGCCTGAGCCGAGCAGCGGCTGTTCGCGGATGATCTGCAGGCTGTTGGCCCAATACTCGAGCCGCTCTCCCACCGAGTCGGTGGACGGCGTTCCGGGTTCCCAGGCCGTGAATTGCCGGGCAGCGTCATTCATGCGCTGCTGGAATGACTCAGAGGTGATGTAAGCGGTCAGGAATACCGCGGCAAACACGGTGATGAACAGGACCATCCCGCGGCGGCCGAGGGTCACGACAAAAAAATACAGAAACAGCAGCGCCAGCACCAGGTAGCCGGTGCGGCCCCAGATCATGAACACTACGTTATGTGCGGCGAACAATGCGAGCGCGATGTAGCCGGCGCGTAGGGTTCTGTTTTGCTCATCCCTCGCGAGCAATGCAAACAAATAGGCTGCGAACCCGACGATCAGGCTGTGCGTGACCGATGCCTTGAATCCGTTCGGATTGATTGACTCGCGCGGCAGCAGCGTGCTGTGCAAAAGCAGATCCATGTAAGCCAGGTAAGACACCGCGATGGACGCGATTGCCGCGCAGCAAAACAGAAACAACGCCCGTTCGCGCGCCTTGGCATCCTGGAAATAAGTCAGGAATATCGGGATAAACAGCAGATCGATGTATTTCAAAAGCACGCCGGTATTGCCGTTGCTGTATAGCGTGCCGGCCGCCAGCAGACCGAACAGCACGAGTGCGGCAATGGCGACCGGATTTTGCCTGATCAGGGCCGCTTTGCCGCGCAATTCCCCGCCCAGCAGCCACAGGATGGCGATGAGGCCGAGCAAAATGTTGTCGAGTGCGACGGAAACAGGAATCGAGAGCCCCAACGTAATCACACCCCACTGGCCGGCCGTGGCAGCGCGAGAGGCTATTGATGCGTAGCGCGTCGACAATAGCGGCATGGGTAAGCGCGCTTCGCGCTAAATCAGCTGGCTGAGGCCAGCGTCGGAGATGCCGCGGGCGAAGGGTCGTGGTACTCGGGCAGCCAGTGGCGCAAGCGGCGCCGGACTTCATCGTCGCTTACCGGATGCCGCTGATCGAACCAGTTCAACAACTCTGTCAAGTATTCCGATGCTACGGGCTGGGCTTGCGCGATGCGCAGTTTGGGGTGCGGCGTCGGTAGCGTGCGCTCGTCGTCGGCGAGCAGTTCCTCGTATAGTTTTTCACCCGCGCGCAGCCCGGTGAACACGATCTTGATGTCACTCTCGGTGAAGCCCGACAGTCTGATGAGGTCGCGTGCGAGGTCGACGATTTTTACCGGCTCGCCCATATCGAGCACGAATATATCGCCGCCGTTGCCCATCAGCCCCGCCTGCAGCACGAGCTGCGCGGCTTCGGGAATCGACATGAAATAACGGGTGATTTCGGGATGGGTGACGGTGATCGGCCCGCCGCGCGCGATTTGCTCGTGGAACTTCGGCACCACGCTGCCGGCGCTGCCCAGCACGTTGCCGAAACGTACCATCACGAATCGCGTGCCGGTGGGCCGCTGCAGCAGTTGGCAGATCATCTCGGCCAGCCGCTTGCTCGCGCCCATCACGTTGGTCGGGTTGACGGCTTTGTCGGTCGACACCAGCACGAATTTGTCTACGCCCGCTGCGGTCGCCGCAGCAGCGACGCAATGCGTGCCTAGCGCGTTGTTCAATACCGCTTCCCAGGCGTTTTCCGTTTCCATCAGCGGCACGTGTTTGTATGCGGCGGCATGAAACAATACGGATGGGGTGTGTTCGGTCAGCACTTGAGCCACGCGCGACGGGTTCTTGACGTCGCCGATCACGCACACGATCTCAATAGCGGGAAAGCTTACGCGAAACTCCTGCTCGAGGCGATACAGCGCGAATTCGTTCAATTCAAAAAATACCAGCCGCTGCGGCTTGAAGCGCGAGATCTGGCGGCACAGCTCGGCGCCGATCGAACCGCCGGCGCCGGTTACCATGACGACTTGTCCAGCAAGAAATTGCTGCAGCCCGGCGTTGTCGAGCGTGACCGGATCGCGCCCGAGCAGATCGTCGAGCTCGACACGGCGCACTTGTGACACTGTCACCTTGCCGCTCAGCAGATCGTCGAACGAGGGCACGGTCAGCACATTAAGGCCGGCGCGTGTCGCAGTTTCGACCACGCGGCGCCGGATGAATGCGGCAGCCGACGGTAAGGCCACGATCGCGTGTTTCACCTGCAGCTGCCTGGCCCAGCGCTCGATTTCATCGAGACGCCCGAATACACGCACGTCGTTGAGCACGCGGCCGAGTTTGGCCGGATCGTCGTCGAGCAGGCCGACCACGCGCCATTCTTCGCTGTGGCTCAGGTCCTTGAGCAGGGTCACGGCGGTGTCCCCCGCGCCGAGCACCAGTACCGGCTCGCCGCGCAGGTGCATTGCGCCATAGAGCTGGTGTTCCTTCCACGCCCGGTAGGCGAAACGGCTGCCGCCCATTGCAATCACCAGCAGCAGCGGGTCGAGGACCAGCACCGAGCGGGGCACCAGATCCTGCCATTCGGCCATGAATACCAACGCGGACATGATCAGCGCGGCGAGTCCGACCGCGAACAGAATGCGCTGCAGATCGGACACGCTCGCGTAACGCCACATGCCGCGGTAGAGACCGAATCCCCAGAATATGACTGCCTGCAGCGGCACTACCAGCCATAGCGTTTTGAGCATGCCGTCGACGTAGAGCGCCGATATTTCCATGTTGAAGCGCAGCCAGTACGCGACCAGCCACGCCGCCGCGGCGGCGGCGATATCGTGACCAAGCGCGAAGAGATTGCGAGGGTGCATCAGGCGTGCTGCCTCGCTACGGCCGCGCCGCGGCGCGCATTACCTTGCCGACCGCGGCGCACGTGTCGCGCATGTCGGCGTCGGTAAGCGTCGGATGCACGAGGAAGCTCAGGCTGGTTGCGCCCAGGCGTTGCGCGATCGGCAGCCGTGCCGCTGGTGCAAATCCGGCGTCGACGAATGCCTTTTCCAGATAGATTTCGCCGCAGCTTCCCCCCATGCATGGTATGCCTTCGGCGTTGATTGCGGTGATTATGCGGTTATTATCCCAGTCCGGATTGAGCCGTTCCGGCTCGAAGAAAGCGTAGTACTTGTAATAGGCGTGGCCGATCCCCGGGCCGGGCCGGGTCACGCGTATGCCGGGCAGCGCAGCAAGACCCTCGGTAAGCTTTCCGGCAAGATGCTGGCGCCGCGCGACCCAGCCCGGCAGTTTTTCAAGCTGCAGACGCCCGATTGCCGCCTGCATCTCGGTCATGCGCCAGTTGGTGCCGAACGATTCGTGCGTCCAACGAAAACCGGGCGGGTGCTCGCGCCGGAACATCGCATCGTAGCTTTTGCCGTGGTCTTTATACGCCCAAGCTCTGTCCCATGCCGCCGTGTCATCAAGCAGCAGCATGCCGCCTTCGCCGCCGGTGGAGATGATCTTGTCCTGGCAGAATGAAAACGCCGCCGCCGCGCCGAAGCTGCCGACCGGGCGGCCCTTGTAGGTCGCGCCGTGCGCCTGCGCGCAGTCCTCGATTACCTGCAGGCCGCGCGCGGCGGCAAGCTCGAGTATCGGGTCCATGTCGCACGGCCAGCCCGCGAGATGGACGACGACGACGGCTTTGGTGCGAGGAGTCAATACCGCGCGGATGGTGTCGGCGGTGAGGTTCTGGCTGACGGGATCGACATCGGCAAGTAGCGGCGTTGCGCCGCGCAGCACGGCGCAACTCGCCGACGCGATGAACGTGCGGCTGGTGGTGACGACCTCATCGCCCGCACCAATGCCGAACGCATGCAACGCCAATTCGAGCGCGACGCTGCCGTTCGCCAGCGCGATGGCGTGGCGGCGGCCGCAAAATGCCGCATAGGCCTGCTCGAATTGCGTACCTTCCGAGCCGGTCCAGTAGTTGACGAGCCCAGACGCCAGCACTTGCGACACCGCGTCGATTTCATCACGCCCGAAATCTGGCCATGGCGCGAACGGCGCAGTGCGAACCGGCGCGCCACCGTCAAGTGCAAGCAACGCTGGCTGCGGGACAGCGGAGATCATGCCGCGCTTTCCAGCGGCCGCGCGGGCGAGCCGGCGATGCGCGCGCCGTCCGCGACATGATCGAGCACGGTGGAGCCTGCGCCTACCACGACGTTGGCGCCTATGCGCACGCCAGGAACCACGGTAGTACCCGCACCGAGAAAACTGCCCGCGCCGACTTTGACGCCACCGCACAGATGACAGCCGGGAGCGATGTGCACGCCGTCGCCGATCGCGCAGTCATGGTCGATGGTCGAGCCGGTGTTGACGATCGCGTTGGCGCCCACCGAGGTGTCGGAATTGATCACGCATCCAGCCATGATGACCGTGCCATCGCCAACGGTGACGTCGCGTGCCAGCGTCGCCGCGGGATGAATCGCGCGCGCCAGTTGAAATCCCTGCGCCACCAGCCACGCCGCGATGTCCCGCCGCGCGGCATTGTCGCCGATGGTAACGATGCCGGCAGCCGCCTGTGCGCGATGCGCAAGCAGGTCGTTGCGTCCGCCAATAACAGGGTGGCCGCAAAGCGATCGCCCCTTGGCAGCCGCAGCGTCATCGATGGCAAACGCCACGTCGAGATCCGGCATGCGCTCGAGAATATCGATCACGACCTTGGCGTGACCGCTGGCCCCGAACACGAAGACCTTAGTCGCCATCCCGGCTGCCGGTAAATTTGCTCATGGTCGCCGCTCCGGGTTCGTTGATTCCCTCAGCGCGCAGCACGCCGAGCAGCGTCAGCCACAGGATGCGCAGATCGAGCCAGAACGACTGGTGATCGACATACCAGACATCGAGCCTGAAGCGTTCCTCCCAGTTCACTGCATTGCGGCCGTTGATCTGCGCCCAACCGGTAATGCCCGGTCGCACCGCGTGGCGGCGCGCCTGTTGCGGCGTATAGAGCGGCAGGTATTCCATCAACAATGGCCGCGGCCCCACCAGGCTCATATCACCTTTCAGCACGTTGTAGAGCTGCGGCAGCTCGTCCAGACTGAAACGGCGCAACCGCTTTCCCATAGGCATCAGCCGCAATTCATCCGCCAGCAACTCGCCCGCCGCGTTGCGTAGCTCCGACATGGTGCGGAACTTGTAGAGCGTGAACGGCGTACCATGCAAACCCGGGCGTTGCTGCCGGAACAGCACCGGGCCGCCGAGGCAGCCGCGTATCAGCAACGCTGCCGCCGCAATGACCGGCGCTGTCACGCAAAGCAATACCAGTGCGACGCAAAAATCGAAACAGCGCTTGGGCATGTCCCCCGGCTTTCAGCTCCGCGGCTGAATCAATTGAGTATTTTCGCATAAAAGCCGAGCAGCGCCGCAGTCAGCGCCGCCATCTGGAAATCGGCGAGCGCGCGGCGGCGGGCCGCATTTCCCAGCTCACGCCGTAACTGCGGATCCTGAGCGAGCCGCGCCATCGCTGCAGTCAGTGCCGCGATGTCGCCCGGCGGGTGCAGTATCCCGGTCACGCCGTCCGCCACGGCATCGGTCACGCCGTAGATGCGCGAGGCGATTGCCGGCACGCCGCAGGCCGCCGCTTCGATGATCACGCTGCCGAAGCCCTCGCGATAGCTCGGCAGGCAGAAGACATCGGCTGCGGCCATGAAACGCTCGGGCTGGCTGGTGTAAGCGACTATGCGCACGCGCTCGATGCAATCCCGGCACACCTGCACGATGCGCGAGGCCAACCCTTCCTCGTCCGGTCCCACCAGCACGAGCCACACGTCGTCGCGCTGCCGGCCCAAATCGGCGAAAGCCGCGGCCAGATCGAGCAGACCCTTGTCGCGGCTGAGGCGGCCAAGATAAAGAAACAGCACGCCATGATCCGGCACCTGTAATTCGCGTCTGATGGCCACGAATGCCTCGCGGTCCGGACAAAACCTCGCGGCATCGACGCCGCTGATCGATCCTTGCCCGAGCACCGTGCTGTTGGTCGCCGATACCACTTTCTCGGCTATCAGAAAATCGCGTTGCGAACGGCTGTCGATCAGAATATGGGTGGCGAGCGCGACCAGCAGCCGGTCCATGCTTTTCAAAACCAGGCGCGGCAATCCCGAGTGGGTGACCCATACCTGACCCGTAAACACATGCACGCGCCGCGGCACACGGGCCAGAAAACCCGCGAGCATCGCCAAGAAGCCGGCCTTGGGCGAAACCGAATGAACTAGATCGAAGCGACGCACCCGGAACAGCTGCCACAGTGCAAACAGCGCCTTGAGATCGGCGAGCGGGCGGATTTTGCGCTCGAGCGGAACGCTCACGACCTCGGCGTCGACGTTATAAGGTTCAAGAAAGCGCAGATGGAGGGTGTTCAATGCCACACAAACGTCGTATTGCAGCGCGGCCCGGCGTATCGGGTCGATCAGGAACGCCGTCACGGTGATTTCGCTGGCAACGACGAAACAAATGCGCCTGCGTTTACCGCTCACGTCACGGCCCACCAGGACGGGGCTTCGGGGAGAAAAAATCACGCACGCCTTGCCAGGTTCCAACCGTTTTACCGAGATCCATGACCAACCCCACCACACCCAATCCCAGCAGCGCCTCGAGCGGATGTTCCTTATAAAGCCCCAGGCTGCGTGATTTCAGCAGCGGTATTACCAAAGTTCTCGCCAGAAAATAAAGCAGGAATACCAGCAGCGCGGTCCTGAGGGAGACCGCGATCGTAATGGCGAATAACAACGGCAGGACGACATAAACGTAAGGCATCCAGTAGCCTTTGATGGCGACCCCCGGCCTGGCGTACAGAATGGATTTCCGGTAGACGCCGGCGAGATTGGAGGCGAAATTGAAGCCGATGTAAGCAATGGTCACGGCTTCATTGATGCCTCTGGCAATTCCCAATTGCCTGAGTTTGATCACCCAGGCGGCGTCGTAGTGGGCGCGCCTGCCTTCCAGCAGCAAGCCGGTAGTCTCGAAGATGGTTTTCTTTGCGAGCGTGCTCGGCACGCAGGGGCGATTGCGCTTGTATCCGTAAGTCTGGGCGATGGCGCAGCGGTCCACCCAGTTTTCTCCGGCCGGGCAGAACACCCCGGACACCACGTCGAGATTCCGGTCCTGCGCGAACCGGAACTGCTGATCGAGCCAGGTCTTGCTGAAAATCTGGCCGCAATCCATGAACGCGACCCACTCGGTATCGGCATGGCGGATTCCCGCATTCTTGGAGGAAGCGGGGTTATCGGTGTGGTCGAAAAGATTGACGAAACGCGTCGCGTATTTGTGTTGATTGTTGCGGATCCATTCAGCGACGACGTCAAAGGTGTCGTCGGTCGAGGACGAATTCACAAAAATAGCTGTTTGCGCGGGCAGCGTCTGCTCCCCCACCCGCGCCAGCGTAAATTCAATGCTGGCTTTTTCGTTGTGATACGGAACGATTACGGTGATTTCGGGGTTCATATTTGTGCTTCAGGTATCCCTTGAACCATGCAATGGTCTTGGCGACTCCGGCTTCGAACGAATGTCCGGGAGCCCAGCCAAAATCCTGATTGACCTTATCAAAGTCCATATACTGGCAATCGATTTCGCCCACCGTTGCCTTGCCTTGCATCATTTCCAGCAGGTTCTTGAAAGCCCGGGTCTGGCCGGTGAGCTTATAAACAGTCGCGAGGACTTCGCGCACCGACCTCGGGGTATTGGTTCCCGCGTTATAGACCTGGCCGCGAACCTTCGCGGCATTGCCCGCCAGTTCTTCCCCCATGCGCAGGTAGAGATCAACGACATCTTCGACAAAAATGAAATCCCTGACCTGCTGTCCGTTGCCGCGCGGCACAAAGGTGCCGTAGCCCAGGCAGGCTCTGATCGAATCGGGGATCAGCGCCGAAAAATTGAGTTGGCCGGGCCCGAAGATATTGCAGAACCGGGTAACGACGACCGGCAAGTCGTAGACCTCGGTGGCATAGCACTGCGCGATCATGTCGGCACATGCTTTGGAAACGTCGTACGGATATTGGGGACGCAACGGATAGTCTTCCTTGTACGGCATTTTTGCGCGCGGATAGCTGCCGTAGGCCTTGTCGGAGGAGGCGACGATGACCGACCTGATGGTTTGCGGGCACGCCCTGACCGCCTCGAGCAATGAGTAGGTGCCTCTGATATTGGTTTCAAAGGTCAGGTAGGGATTCACCATGCCGACCCCGACTTCGACTTGTGCGGCAAGATGAAAGACGGCCTGAATCTGTTCCTCGGAAATCACCCGCGTCAGCAGTTCCTTGTCCGTCAGGTGACCCTCGACCAGCGTGGCCCTCTCGTTCAGCTGTTCGTAAAAGAAGAGCGTGTCGTGTTTGGCATTCCTGATCAGGCCGAAAACGTTGGCGCCTTGTTCCAGCAGCCGCTTGGCCAGATTGCCGCCGATGAAGCCGTTGATGCCGGTGATCAGGACATTTTTTCCATACCAGTGGCCGGGTTCCGCGGCGGGCATTTTCCGTGAGCCCTTACCCTTAGCTGGCCGCGAATTCATGGATATTTTGTTCGGCATCTTCCAGTTCTCGAAGTGTATTGACGGTAATGTGTATGCCGTGATGCTTGTAGCCTTTCAGTTTTCTCTGCGAACCGAGAAATTCCAGAAACCGCACGTAACTGGAAAAGTCCCGCATCCACTCCAGCACTTCATGGTCGTAATAAAAATTGCCGATATTGATCCATTTGTCGAGCGTGGGTTTTTCCTGAAAACTCGTCACGTTCGCGTCCGGATCGAGCTCCACCAACCCGAACTGGCTTTTGAGCGGGTAAAGGGTAATCGTCGCCTGCGCGCCATGCGAGTAATGGAATTCCTGCAGCCGGTTGAAATCCACGTCGGCCAGCGTGTCGCCATACAACAGGATGAATTCGCCTGCGATATGGGGGGCGCAGGTCTTGATCCTTTCGATGATATCGACGTCGCCCGAATTCACTATCCTGACCTTCAGATCGCGATGCTGGTCGCGGAAAAAAATTTCGATCTGCTCCGCCTGGAAGCCAGCCGCGATCACGACCTCCCCGATTCCGAACTTCCTGACGTGATCGAGCAGATAACTCAGGATCGGGCGGCCTTTGATGCAAACCAGCGGCTTGGGTATCGATTCGGTCAATGGCCGCAGGCGCTCGCCTTTCCCGCCGCACAGTATCAGTGCCGTTACCTGGTTTTTCATGGCGTGTCTGGAAGGCCTGTTCAGGAGCTCCGTTAGCTGCGGACGGGTCTGATCCGTGCGGTCGCGGACTATGTGCTGAATAGTAGCGAGCGCTGCTGCAGGGCACAAGCAAAATGCGAACGCGGCGGCAGGACGCGGTCATGAGTTCCCCGCGGCGGCGTTGCGCCAGCGGTACCAGTCCCAGGCGCCGTTGAGTTTTTGCCTGAATACCCGCGCATTGTCGGTTCCCAGGATCGAGGTGCGCGCCAGCAGCAAAGGATCGCACGGCGGGCGGTTGAGGTCGAAATGGCTGGTGTATCCCAGCGTATATCCGGCGCGTTCCGCCGCCGCGCGCACGCGCTGGTCGACCGCGCCGTAGGGGTAGGCCAAGGCGGTAACCAGTTTTCCGAGCATGTCCTCGAGCGTATGTTTGCTCGAGACCAGTTCGTTCTCGAGCGTGCGGTCATCGCATTGCGTCAGAGCGACATGGGTCGCGCCGTGCGCGCCGATGACGACGCCTGGGCGTGCCGCGAGCTCCCGCAACTCGGGTGGGGACAGGAACGGCGTGGCGCCCTTGCGCACGAGTTCACTCACCGCAAAAACCGCGCAGGGAAAACCGTGGCGTTCGAGGATGGGAATTGCCACCCGTAGGTTGTCGGCATAGCCATCGTCAAATGTGATCGCGACCTGCAGCGGCTGATCGCCCGCGGATTGCGCTGACACGCCGGTGACGACCGCATTCCCGTCATGCACTGCTTGTGCGAGCGCCGCCATGTGCGCTTCGAACATTGCGGGTGCCGCGCTGAATATCCCGCGGGCATCGCCCAATACGGGTGAGCCGAGCGCGTGGTACATGAGCACCCGCAATCCCGCGCGCGGCCCGCGCAATGCTCCTGCGAGCGCCGCCGTTTCGGCGATCGCGCGCATGGTGAGCCGCTTCCAGTCCACGTGGTTTACCCTAGCCCTGCAATGGCTGCGAGGCGCGTCAGAAGCGCACGCCTTTTTCCGCCAGGATGCTCTTGATGATCGCCACGTTGCGGAAATCCGCGATCTCGAGGATATCGAACTCGACCCCGAACGCCTGCTCGAGTTCGGTCACGAGGTGCACGATGCCGAGCGAGTCCCATTTCGGGATGGTATCGGGTGAGGAAGATTCCTTGACCACGGCGGCATCGACCTGGAACACGTCCGCGACCGCCTGAAAAAGTTTCTGTTCGTTGTTCATCGGCCGGTCTCATCGATCACATGGACCCAGGCGGGCGATGTTACCTGGCCCGGCACGCGCATCTGGTAGGTGGTATGGTCGGCGCTGCTCGCGATGCGCTCCATGCCGAGCCGGTCGAAGAGGTCGGCGACCTGCTGGTTTTTCCCGGTCTGCAGGTATTCGGCACTGAGGCTCTGGTAACCCAGGGCGGTTGCCTTCGCCACCAGCGACGCCCACAGCACCTGTTCGGCGCCGCGCCCGAGCGCGCGGCAACTGAGCAGGAAGGAGTCAACTCGCAGTTCCTGCGGCCGCTCGCCGCGCACCCCGATCGCCAGCCCGACGATGCCCTGATCGCTGAGCTTGTCGCGCAGGGCCAGGGTGAGCAACACGTTTGCTGCGTCCGCGCACAGGCGGCGCAGTTCCGCTTCGCCGTGGCGGCGCGTGGTCACGTTGAACTGGTTGGTCTTGGCGAGCATCTGCACCGCGCGCGGCAACGTCGCTTCGCTGACCCGCCCGATCGCGGCCTTGAGCTGCAGGCTCTCGAGAAAACGCTCGGGACTCGCGCTTGCGAGTTCCTGGCGGCGGGCCTGAGCTGCGTAATCGTCCGCGCGTGCGAGATCTTCGGCGCTGACGCGCAGCGCGTCGAAATTCGTGCAGTGCGTCAGGGCGTTCAGGATCTGCAGCGGGTCTTCACTCAACGGCAGCACTTTGACCGCGGGAAGCTCGAACGCCATCTGTTCGCGCTCGAAAGCCTGGTCATCGGCGAACACGAAGCTGTCGAGCCCGAGATTGAGTTCCTGCGCGACTTCACGCAGGTTTTCGTGTTTGGGACGCCAGTTGATCCTGACCGCGGCGAAGTCAGCGAGGCTGAGCAGCATGTCAGGCAGAGCGGCGAACGCATCCACTACGTCCTGATGGTTATTCTTGCTCAGCAGCGCGAGCAGCACGCCACGGCGCTTCAGGTTCAGCAATGTCTGCTGGATGCGCCGATAGACGTTGCCCGGATAGTCGTGCCCGATCTTCAGGTTTGGGATACCGTCTTCGCCGACCACGCCGCCCCACAGCAGGTTGTCGAGATCGACCGCCAGCACTTTCGCGGCCGGAACCAACAGCGGCCGCAGGCTGCACGCAATCGCCGACGCAAAGGACATGAGCGCCGCGGCCGCGATCGGCTGGCGCGCGTACAGATCCATTTTCTGGTCGAACGCCGCGGGGCCGAATGCCGCCGCCCAGTCCGCGAAATCGAAGGCGTAAATCCTGCCCGGCTGCGCCGCCTGCGCCAGGATCGTTCGATTGATGCGCAGCACCGCGTCATGCCAGCCGTGCGGCTGATGCAGGTCGGAGAGTTCGTCCGCCCGCTGCGCCGGCGCCGGCAGTGTGGCGATAAACAGCGGCGCCGGCCCCTCGCGCCGGTAATCCTCGCAAAGCCGCGTGATGCGCTCGCTCACTCCGGATACCGCTTGTGCCCGCGCGTCGGCGGTCAGTGTATGAGGGGCGTAGACCAGATCCGGCAGCAAGTCTTCCAGGCGCCACAGCGCCAGCACTGCATCCGGGCGTGCCGCCATCACTGGTGATGCCTGATCGAGCAGGACCTGCTCGATGTTCTCCAGCTCGCCGAGCGCGATCGAGGCCGCGCTCGGGATGACGGCAAGCGCGAGCTTCAGCGCCTCGAGTTGCGCCTCCAGCGTGAAGGTGCGCACGATGCCGAGTTTGAACGGTTTGCCACGCGATTCCGGCGGCAGCGCCTCGACCGCCGCCATGGCGTTGCGGATTGCCGCGATGCGCCCGCTGCCCGCCGCCGCTGCAACTTGCTGCTTTACCGGTTCGGGCCAGTTGGCCGGCAGGTCGCCGTAGATCATTTCAGGGCATTCTCGCGCCGCCCGAGACCGGCAGATTCACGCCATTGACGTAGGCGGCCTGCGGGCTGCACAGAAACGCCACCGCGTCGGCGACATCGCGCGCCGTGCATAGCCGCCGCAGAGGGTTGATCGCCGCCTCAACCTGTTTCACGCGCACCGGCATGTCCTTGGTGAGCGGCGTGTTGATGAGGCTGGGCGACAGTGCGTTGCAGCGGATGCCCTTGGGACCGAATTCGGCCGCGATGCTTTTCACCAGGCCCCACGTTGCGAGCTTGCCGGAGACGTAGGCCGACAGTTTTGCGGGCGGCACATCGAGGATCGCATGCGTCAGCAACGCAACCATGGCGCCGCCGGCCGGCATCACTGGCAACAGCCGCTGCGCGATGTGGCTGAAAGCCGCGGCGCTGACCATCCAGTGGGACTGCAGATCGGCCTGATAGCCTTCGGCGCCGAACTCACGGTAGCCGAGAGGCGCGCACGCCGCGTGGACAAACAGGTCTACCGGCTTCCCGGCCAGCACCTTGGCGAGCGCTTTGTCGATGGCTTTGCTGTCGAGCAGGTCCACGCTGTGCCAGCTTTCGGCTGCCGCGCCCAGATCTTGGGCGAGTTGCTTGAGCCGCGCGGCGTTGCGCCCCCAGAGCACGAGGTGGCATCCCTCCGCGCCCAGCCGGCGGCATACCTCCGCGCCGACTTCACCGCTTGCGCCGGTTACCAGCACGCGTTTGCCGGACAAACCGGCGCGTTCGGGAGTCTGTTCTTCAGCCATGATCATCACCTTTGCGGTTCCGTCCAAACACGTTTCGCCGCTGCCGACGTGCACAGCGGTGATCTCCAGCTCGATGCTGCGGGTTGCGGCCTGCACCGCCGTTACGCGCGCTTCGAGGCGCAGGGTGTCGCCGATGCGGATCATCCTGCGCCAATTGACCTGAAACGAGTGCCACAGCGCACCGGGGCCCGGCAGTTTCTCCCCGATCAGCGTCGACACCAGCGATGCGGCGAGCATGCCGTGCACCAAGCGTCCTCCCGCGGCAGTCCCGCGCGCGTAGCGCTCGTCGACGTGCAGCGGATTGCGGTCGCCCGTCAACTCGGCGAACTCCAGCAACTCGTCCTCGCTGAACGTGTGCACGATCTCGCGGTGGTCACCCACCTTCCACGACAATGTCGATTTGGCGTTCGGCATGCGGCTTACAGGCTGCGGTCGCCGTCGTACGACGACCCGTACCAGCTCGCGGGCGCGGACAACGGCTGCACGAGAGCAGGGTCGACGGCCTTGTACCAGAATTCCCACGAGGGAAGCTGACGTACATAGGGGTTGCCGGCAATAAAGCGTTGCCTGACGTTCGTGGGAAACCCGACGAGTTCCAGAATATGGCTGCCGTCAGCGTACGCGAGATCATGGGCCTCGCGCAGCAGCCCGTCGATCACGCCGGCGTCGTCATTCTCCGCAATCAGGTCGATGATGCGCGAGCGGTTGAGCCCGATATCCGGCGAGTCTTCGCGGGTAATCACCGTGTAACCTGCGATGTGCCCGCCGCGGCGCGCGCGCAGGATGGCCGGCCGCCGCATCGCGGCGGCGGGATGGCCATAGCGCCAGCGCAATACCGCCGCCGAGCGATCGGCGAGCAGACATTGCGGGCGGTCGCGCAAGGTGCGCTGCCAGAACTCGTCGAAGTCCTGGCCGACATCCTGTGGATTGACCCGTTCGACTTCAATTGCTCCGGATATTGCAACCGGATGGCGTCTTCGCAGTTTCATTTCGGCATATAGCGCAGGGACAGCAGCCCAGCCGGCGAGGCGCGCCGCGGCGCGCGGGCCACCCATCCGGTGGAAGACGGACGCGAGAAAGCCCGCCGGCCGCACCACCCAGAACAACGCCTGGTCGTAATCATCCTGCGGGATTTTAAACGCTTTGAGCGCGCCAAAGATGCTGCTGGTGGGTACATTGGCGCTGGTATTCAGCAGCAAATGCACATTTTTTTGGGTCAGGAATGCGGCAGCCAGGCGGATGCTGTGGCTGCGCTGCGCGGGATCCACGACAAAGCCCCGCGCCACCGCCGCCAGCAGCTTATTGCCGCCCCGATAGTATTGCAGCGGCACATTCCCCAGGTATCCGGCCACCTGCCCCGCGCAGTCGAGCACCCACCCCAGCGGAAAATCGGCAGGGAACGCCGCACGCGCCAGGTTTTCCTGCCACAGCCAGGCCCACGGCTCCGCCGGCATGGCGTTTCTGCGCTTGACGGCCGCGATGGCGTCAAAATCGACTGCGCGCGCTTCCCGCAATATCGGATCCATATTCGCCTACCGGTACAGCAAGCCCCTGCGCCACAACGGCAGCAGCGCCAGCCACAGTCTTGCCGGCAGGAACGAAATCAGGAACAGGCAGAACGATTTGATGCTGTACCACTTGTGCGGCGAAACGTGCCCGCGCGCGCTGATCGGTTGGCCGCGCGCCAGGTCGATCGCCGCCGCCATGATCTCGATACGCACCGCCATGTCATCGAGTTCACGGGCATAGCGGCCAGCGGTGTCGAGGCGTCTGAGCTTTTCCAGAACCCGCCGGTTTTCGCTGGTCCAGTTCTCGCGTTGCGTGGTGCTGGCGTTGGCGTCGTGAATTCTGCAGACTGCCAGCGGCGCGGCAACATAGGCTGCCGGCGAGCGGTAGAGCAGGCGCATGAACAGGTCGTACTCCTCCACCAGATTGAAGCTTGCGTCGAACATCTCATCTAGGCGCTCGAGTGCTGCGCGTCTGGCCACGGCGGTGAGCAAACCCACCCGATAGTGGCGGAGAAACGCCTCGAAAACCTGACCTTCGGGCAGAGGGCCCGCGTGCGCGAGGATCCTCGAGCCTTTTTGCTGGTCGTAGTGATAGAAATTCGAGTACACGAAATCCACTTCCGGCCGGCTTTCGAACAGCGCGACCTGGCGTTCGAGCTTGTCGGGCAGCCACTCGTCATCGCAGTCGAGGAACGCGACCAAGTCTCCCGCAGCGCGGGCCAGCGCCAGATTGCGGGCGGCCCCCAGCGGCACCGTGGCGTCGCCGCGAAAATAACGCAGCCGCGCGTCATGGCTGGTGGCGATTGCCGCACTCTCGTCGGTGGAGGCATTGTCCCAGAAGATGATTTCCCAATGCGGATAAGTCTGCGCGTAGACCGAAGCAATCGCCTCGCGCAGGTAGCGCGCGCAATTGAAGCAATTCATGATTACGCTGACCCGGGGGCGCGCCACGGCTGGTCACCAGACGTAAGGAATCGCGGGCGTGGCGGGATCGGACTGTTCGGATTCGTGCGGATCGTGCGGCAGAGTGGCGCAGTTGGCGATCAGGGAATCGTGCGCGGCGATGCCCTGAAAACCGTACCACACCAGCGGCGGAATGCGGATCAGGCCATAGTGCTCCGCTCCGGTGGTGATTTCCTGAACCTGCCCGCGCGTCGGCGAGGCGGCACGGTCGTCGTACAGCACCAGCTTGATTGCGCCCACCGGCACCGCGAAGTTCTGGGTCATGCGCGCATGCCGTTTCCACGCCTTGACCGTGCCCGGTTTCACCAGCGAGAAATAAACCTCACCGAATTGTTCGAACAGCGGCGAATCGGCGCGCAGCATGTGCATTACGGTCCCGCGCGCGTCCGCAATCTGCCTGAGCGGAACGATGACCACGCCGTCGAGCGCCGGCGTGGCGCCGATCACGTCACCCACGGCAAGCCTCGTTCCCGGGCCAACTCCTGGTACGCGACGATCTGCGACGCGCTGAACTGCTCGATATCCGCACCGCCGCGATAGTAGCCGCGATACCATTCGGCGGTGAGTTTCACGGCTTCCTCGAAAGCGAGCGTCGCGCGCCAGCCGAGCCGCTGCAATGCCTTGTCGCAGCAGAGTTTGAGCAGGCCTGCCTCAGGTGCGCCCGCGGCCGGCTCGTCCACGCGGCAGGCGCCGCCTTCCCAGGTTTTCGCCATTTCCTCGACCACCCGTGACACGGGTTGATTGGTGGTGGCATCCGGGCCGAAATTGAACGCTTCTCCAGCCAGGCCCGGGCGCTCCTGCCACAGGCCTGCACCGAGCCAGAGATAGCCGCTCAGCGGTTCCAGCACGTGCTGCCACGGCCGCGTGGCCCGTGGATTGCGCACCACGAGCGGCTCGTTGCGCGACCACGCGCGCGCGCAATCCGCCACGATGCGGTCGCGCGCCCAGTCGCCGCCGCCGATCACGTTGCCGGCGCGGGTCGTCGCAAGCTGTTTGCCTGAGGTGGAAAAAAATGAGCGCCAGTACGCGCTGAAGGCGATTTCCGCGCACGCTTTGGACGCGCTGTAAGGATCCTTGCCGCCGAGGCGGTCGCTTTCGCGGTAACCGTAGTCCCATTCGACGTTTTCGTAGCACTTGTCGCTGGTGATGACGACCGCCGCCCTGACCGACGGCGCGCGGCGCACCGCTTCCAGCAGGTTCACCGTGCCGCCGAGGTTGGTGTCGAACGTCAGCTTGGGGTCGTCGTACGATGCGCGCACCAGCGACTGCGCCGCGAGGTGAAAAACGATCTCCGGCTGAAATTCCCCAAATAATTTCGACAGCGCGTCCAGATCGCGCACGTCGCCGCGCGCGTCCCTGAGCCGATTGCCGAGCCCGAGCACTTCGAAATTCGAAGGCTCGGAAGGAATGTAGAGGGAATAGCCTGCCACCTGCGCGCCCAACCGCAACAGCCACTGGCACAGCCACGAGCCCTTGAAACCGGTGTGGCCGGTGACCAGCACGCGCCGTCCGTGGTAGATGCCATTAAACATGCGCCGACCCCGTCACGATATTTTCCACGGCGCGGTGTTGCTCGCCCATAATTGCTCGAGCACTTGCCGGTCGCGCAGCGTGTCCATGCATTGCCAGAATCCCGGGTGCCGGAACGCCATCAATTGGCCATCCCTGGTGAGATTTTCCAGCGGCGCGCCTTCCAGCACGGTCTCGTCGCCGCTCAGGTAGTCGAACACGGCTGCTTCGAACACGAAATATCCACCATTGATCCAGCCTTCCCCGGTCTGCGGCTTTTCCTTGAATTCGACGACCTGATCGCCGTTCATCGTAATGCCGCCAAAGCGCGCCGGCGGCCGCACCGCGGTGACCGTGGCGAGCCTGCCGTGAGCGCGGTGAAAAGCGAGCAGCTGCGTGATATTCACATCGGCCACGCCATCGCCATAGGTGAGCATGAACGTGCCTAGCGGCCGCAACATCGACTCGAGCCGGCGCAACCGCCCGCCCGTCATCGGCTGCTCGCCGGTGTCGATGAGTTCCACTTTCCAGTCGCGCTGCGAGCGGCGGATGTTCTCGACCTTACCGGACTGCAGGTCGACGCTCAAATCGCTGTCGAGCGCATAGTAGTTGAGGAAATACTCCTTGATCAGTTCGCCCTTGTAGCCGAGCGCCAGCACGAATTCGTTGCAGCCATGGGCGCTGTAGAGGTTCATGATGTGCCAGAGCATCGGATGCCCGCCCACCGTCACCATCGGCTTGGGCCTGAGCTGCGTCTCTTCGCTCAATCGCGTTCCCAGCCCGCCGCACAGAATCACGACCTTCATTCGCACCCGTCCTCTAATTGAGCGCTGCGCGCATTGCGGCAACCACTTGATCGGCCTCGGCCTCGCTAAGCGCGGCGTGCAGCGGCACCGACATCAGCTCCCCGTACAAACTTTCGGTCACCGGCAGCGCTGGCTTGCCATGGCCGAACTTGGCGAGCAGGTGGTTCGGCTTGTAATGTATCCCCGTTTCGATGCCTGGCTCCTGGAGGGCCGCGCGCACCTGGTCGCGCCTGCCGCCGAGGATCCTGAGCGGAAGTATGTGCGGCACTACGGTGTCCAGGTCGGTTCCGAACATTCGCACTAGCGGCAACGTCGCAAGCTGCTCCCGGTAGCGCCGCGCCAGCGCCATGCGCTTCGGTTTGAACTCGGTTTCGAAACGGCCCAACTGCACTCTGCCGATCGCCGCCATGATATCACTCATGTGGTAGCGCCATCCTTGTTCGGACACCTCGAATTCCCAGCTGCGCTGCCGCTGGTAGCGTTTTTCCGTGTCGCGCTCGACGCCCAGCATTCGCAGATCGCGTACTTTCGCGATCAATGCCGCATCGGCGGTAACCACCGCGCCGCCTTCACCACACGTGATGTTCTTGATGCCGTCGAAACTGAAACACGAGACGTCGCCGAAGCTGCCGATCTTCTTTCCGTGGTAGGTGCAGCCAAAGGCGTGGGCTGCGTCCGCAATTACCCGCAAATGATGACGCTGTGCGAATTCGTGGACCGCGTCCAGATCGCCGGTATAGCTTGCATAGTGCACCGGCATCAGCGCGCGGGTGCGCGGGGTAATGCGCCGCGCCGCGTCCGCCAAATCAAGCAGCGCGTCTTCTTCGTGCACCTCGCAGGCGACGGGTATCGCGCCGGCAGCGGAAATTGCCTGGAAGCTCGCGACGTAGGTGAGCGAGGGCACCAGCACTTCGTCTCCCGGGCGCAGTGCTGCCTGCACCGCGAGTTGCAGCGCAGCCGTGCCGGTTGTGACGCATGCCACGGCTACGCCGCCGCCGATAAACGCCGCCAGTTCCTGCTCGAACTGATTGGTTTCGGGCCCGCTGCCGAGGAAGGTGCTCGCGAGCACACGCCGCACCGCCTCCTGTTCGGCGTCGCCGACCAAACACCTGGAAAGACGGATCATTCAGGCACTCCAAGATTTGCGCGCGGCTGCCAGGAGGTAGCGTCCGGTGTCCGGCAGCATCGGTCCAAGCGCCGTTTCAAGCCGCATGAGTTGGGTGCGTTCGTATTCATTCAACAGTGACGGCCTAGCGAGGCCCGCATGGAGATCATCTTCAAGTCCGGAGCAACAGCCGATGCCCACCAGTTCGAGCAGTTCCATTTTAAACTCTGTTGCAATGAGCTGCCGGATTTCCTCCGCAGTCTGCCAGGTATGAGTGACGTTTCCCCCGAACAGCCGGCCATGGCGCTGTTGCAGCAACAGCTCGACCTGTTCGAACATTCCGGCCTTGACCAGCATCAGCGCATCGTAATACAGAGGGCGGAACGCGGCCAGCAGCACGCCTCCGGGGCGCAGCGCACGCAGCGCGTGTTCCATGTCTTCCCGCCAGGCCGGGTAATAGAACGTGACTTCGGTAAAGAGCATCACATCGAATGCCGCCGCCGGGAGCTCGCGTACGACATCAGCAATCGCGCCCTGGCGATAGTCGATATTGGTCACATTCGCCTCGCGCGCGTAGCTTCGCGCCTGCTCGATCGCCTGCATGGAAATATCGACGCCGCACACCGTACCTTCGGACAGCCAGCGTGCGAGTTCCAATGTGAGCCGCCCCTGCCCACACCCCAGATCGAGTCCCTTGCCGGCGTGGCTGATGCCGGCGCGCTCGAGCGTCTGCGCAATCCAGTACCAGTATTGTTCGCGGTAATAGCTCTCGTCGGGATGGCGCGCCATGTCATGCGTCCCGGTGGAGCCCGCGACGGTCGCGCGCTGCGCTGAAGTATCCCGCGGCGGGCGTGACTCGCGCCCACGCTGCAGCGCGGTGAGCCGCCGGGTCAGCCAGCGGGACGCGCGCAGCAGGAAATCGATTACGTCGCCGATCATGGATCAGAGAAATGCACTGAGATGCTGCTCGTCCACGGGACCAAGCCCGGCGCGTATCGCCGCCGACAAGTCCGCGAGCCGGGCGGTTTGCGCAAAATCTCCGTCGCCAAGAATCTCCGCCAAACGGTGCTTGAGCTCCGCCGGCATGACGGCGCGGCAAACGGGATACTCGGTGCTCCAGTCGTCGAGATGGTTGTAGGCAAAGCCGAGTTCGCGCGCCAGACATACGACTGGGACTCCCGATGCCGCGGCGTCGACTTGCGCGTTGGTTCCCATTGCCACCACCACTGCCGCACCCTGAAGCTCATGTTGCAGCGTGGCGTCGGCCCAGCACCAATGCACGGGCAGCCGCGCCTGTCCCGCCACCCGCAATAATGTTTCCCTGGTCATCATCGGATGAGACCGCAATCGCAGGGTGAGTTCGTGTTCCTCCAGCCAGGCAGCTACGGTCAGCAGGGCTTCGAACATCTCCGCGGTCGCGGATGCCTCCAGCGGAAATATCGCCAACACGTCCGATGGCGCATTTGCAGGAACGCACGCCGCCGTTTGTCGCGCAAGAATATGCGTGTATCGCATCGCCGGCCCTACGGCGACAGCGTCGGGAGGAAACCCGCTGTCTCGCAGCTTTCTTGCCATCGCACTGCCGCTACACACTATGCGGTCCGGAAATATTCCGCCGGCCCACTCGTCCGCGGTAATCGAATAATGCAGGAATTCGGGAGGACTGGCCGCGCCGTGCTGGTAACCGATGATGCGCGTGGCGGGGGAACAGGCACGCAGCGCCTTGATCTGGGCCCGCTCGGGCGAGTGATTCTCGAACATGTCGATGAACAAATCACAGCGATTACCACGGCTGATCCATTGCGAGAGCGCGGGGCCGTACAGCAGAAATTTGATCAGTCCGGCGCGTGCCAGGGCCTCCCGCCGTTCGCGTCTGACCAGATGCGTCACGCTGATCTGCTGGATCGCATATTCGCCGCGGAACAGGCGCGCCGCGCTCAGGATTTGCCGGCTACAGCGAAGAGGGTCACCGGGCGTGACGTAATCTTCGGGCAGGAAGAAGCGCCGGCGGTTGTCCCGCAACCATCGATAGGCGTCCAATGGCGTGCGGCTGATATTGAACAGCCACGGCAGCACCGTCACCTGGTAGCCTTGTTGCTCGAGCCAGTCCGCGAGCGAGCCAAAGTAGCGATCCACAAACTGGCCGTTTTCGCCGAAACATGCGTCATCGATGCAGGTATGTATCAGCGCCTGCTTGCGCTGCGGGTCGGGCGTGTCATGCCGCGCCCGCGATTGCGTCCGGCGTGCCGCGACGAGCAGGGTGAACGAGACCCGTAACGCCATGAACCAGCGGTAGATGAACTGCAGCGTCCAGAGCAGAAGGTCGTGTAACCATACCACCCGCCACCCTGGCGCTCGCTCGATCCGAAATCCCGCAGCCGACAGGTTGTCCTCGACGGCCCGCAGCAACGGCCAATCATCGCAAACGATCAGACTATCCTCCGCACACGTTGCACGAAGTTGCGCCAGAATTTCGAGATAACAAACCTGCAGAAAGAAGGGGGTCCACCAGACATTCTTCGAGGCGAGTGCCGTCATCCACCAGCCGAGCGAATGATTGCACTGTCTGCCCAGCTCGGAGATCCAGCGTACGAAGGCCGGCTTGAGCCGCAGAAAGGCGGGGCCCAGCATCGCGGCATAGGAAATCCTGGTCGCACGCGGCAGGCTCTTTTCCCACCGCCGCATGTCGGCCCAGTTTTCACCAAAATAAATCCAGCGCCCGGTGAATGCTGCCGGTACCGGCTGGCGTTTGGTGGCGAGCAGAAAAGTGGCAGGCACGCGTGGAGATTCAGTTCAGCAGCAGCGCGGGCAGCGGGACGAGGTCGGGAAGCGTCACGGTTCCAGGCGGGAAAGGATTCCTGCCGTCTGTCACCCGCCCGATAAAGCGCAGGCCGGTCGCGGCTGCGCCGTCGTAATCGCTGAGCGCGTCTCCCACCATCAGCACTCGTCCGGGGGGAAAGCCGTGGCGTTGCACGACGCGTTCGATGATCTCGGCCTTGGTCGCGGGAGAGCCGTGCACCGATACGAAGTAATGCCGCAGGGTGCGGCGGGTCGCAATCCGCACGAGTTCCGGCTCGGGCGTGCCTGACGCGACAAACAGCGGCAGTCGCTCATGGTGCCCGTCGAGAAACTCGCGTGCGCCGGGCACCCATGGCGATGCCACGACCCCGTCCTCGACAAGCGCGGAAAAACGTTCACCAAGCTCCACTTCCTCCTGAGGGGAAAGCGGCTTGCCGAGAAACTCGCGGTGGAAGTGACGGAATTTCTCGAAGCGAGAAATTCCGCCGTGATCGAGATGGTAGGCTACGACCCGCGCCACGACCCCGGGCCCATAGGGTGCATACAGCGCGGCGAACGCCCGCGTTTTGACGTCCACGGATTCCACGATTACCCCGTCGAAATCGAGAATGACGGCGTCAAAAGCGTAACCCGTCATCCCTTGGAACCATCGTCGACGACCAGCCAGTCTCCTTCCGCATGAGCCTGTTCTGAATGGTGCAGCTTTTCATGGATCTCGGCCAGGCAGTCGAGCAACCCCTGACCCAGGTCCACGTGGTCGTTCGCGACCAGCTTGTGCCCGACCCGGGGATTGAACGCGTACGGAGTCATCGCGTAATGCGCGGCGTCGTGTTTGTCGGAAAACTGGAATTTGACCCCGCCGGGGATCATCTCGCTGATCATGCGCAACAGGTCATGAACCTTCATGCGCTCCTGCCCGGTCAGAATCAGATGGCGGTTGGCGTACTCCTCGCTGAGGATCTTGACGCTCAGGCGCGCCGCGTCGGTCACGTGGATGTATTCACGCATGGCGTCGCCGCTGCCTCCATAGGTGATCGAGCGTTGAGTCGTCGCCTGGCTGAGCAGACGATAAATACCGTTGTGCTTGTCAGCGCGACGGCCGTATAACGAGCCGTAGCGCAATATGGTGTATGAAAGACCGTAACGTTCATGGAAAGCTTCGACAAAACGCTCCGCGGCCTGCTTGCTGGCGCGGTAGAACGAACCGGATTCGGAATAGACGTAGATGCTGCTGGCAAACACAAAACGCCTGGCCCCGGCCGCGTGCGCGGCCTCGAGCGCATGCACGTTGCCAAGCACGTTGAGAGCCACGGTGTCGACCGGGCGGTTCTTGGCGTCATCGATATCCGCCAGCCCGGCGAAGTTGTATACATAGTGGCTGTCTGCGGCGGCGTTTGTTACTGCGGCCTGGTCCATCAGGTCGCCGACGACCATTTCCTGACCGGCCCGGAGATACGGCGAGCGCACCAGATCGAAGATACGCACCCGATAGCCCGCATCGGACAGCGCATCCGCGACATGGCTGCCGAGAAAACCGCTGCCACCGAATACAACCGCTAATTCCTGAGCCATGGTCGGTTCCAGCTAATGAGGCGTTGTAGCAAAGTGTGGTGCTCCGCGTCAAACGACGACGTGGTAATCAGGATGGGGGCCAGGTGCTGGTGTCGGCGCTCATAATCCAGTGATTTTACCTGAGAAAGCATTAAACGGCAGACGTTGAAGCAAGGGCCGACGCCGACCTTGAAACGTCTTCGGCCGAACGACCGTTAGGGACGGCGGGATACCGTTCACCAGCTCTTGTAACGCTCTGCCCAGCGAGAGTTGGGGACGAGGGCCATTCCATAGTAGCCCTCGAAATCGGTATTCTTCCATAGAGGCTTGGTGACTCTCAGAACGCCCCTCGCCGGGTACTGATAATAGATTTTGTCAAACAGAACGTCCCAACCGGAGAAGCGCGCGATCAACATCCAGTCTTCCGGGCAAAATTCATAGATGTGAGTGTTCTCCGCGCAAACATCACCTTCTTGCCCCGCGCGGATGTAATGCAGTCCGACCCGGCTCTGCGACAAATAGGGCACGGTGACGACGAGGACCCGAACGTCAGGGTTGCTGACGAGTTGTTTGAGAAACCGGATTGGATCGAGCAGGTGCTCAATGGTCTCGAAGGACAGGAATAGATCAGCACTTATGCCTTTTGCAGCGAGTTCTTCCGCGCGGCAATGCACAGCAGCTATGCCTCGAGATTTGATCTTTTCGACCGCGACGGCATCGAGGTTGACGCCCAAGCACGAGACTTGCGAAAACCCGTTCTTCAATAAGAGAGATTGGAGGTAAACGAGGTGAGAACCTGAGGAATCTCCAATGTCCGCGATGGTAAGCGGGGCGTCCTTCCGGAATTCGAGAGCCGCCAGCGCTTGCATTACGAGTTCTACCTGAAACGATTGCAGCAGTCGAACCGCCAGCTCGAGAAACGGGGAGTCCAGTTTATAGGTGGTATATTGGCCGGATATGTCCGGGAGAATTACCCGCAGTTCCTCGGATCGCTCAATTAAATTCTGCTCCCGGCCGGCGTTCTTCAAGCTTCGAAGCAGTAGATCTTCACGCAGGCGCTTAAGCGCTTCGCGGGCACCGGCGGGGAGTATACGGCGTAGCGCCGATAACAGACGCGCTTTCCGGTCGGCCCCGTAACCGGGCTTAGTCGCCACCGGCAACTGCAAGAAGTTCCCCATTGATGAAGCCAGCCGAATCGGACATGAGGTACGCGACCGCGGAGGCCACTTCCTCCGCCGTGCCGGCGCGGCCGACCGGAATCTTGGCAATGCGCTCGGTGATTTCCTGTGGCGTTCGCCCATGGGAGTGCAGTGGCGTATCCACGAAACCGGCGCGCACGCCATTGATCCGGATTCCGGTATGCGCCAACTGTCGCGCGAGACCGCGCATGGCTGCTTCGAGTGCTGCTTTAGCCGCCGCGTAATGCATGGTTTCAGCGGACCCACCATATTTTGGGGCGATCGAGCTCAGGAACACGATGCGTCCCGCGCGCGACTGATCCATCCCGGCAGCCGCGTGCCGGGCCACGTAAAAAGGCGCCAGGCAATGCTCAAACAGGGCGCGCTGCCAGTCGTTATCCGAGAGTTCGCGCCAGTTCGTCCAGTTTATGGTGCCCGCGCACAGCGCCAGCCCGTCGATGTGGCCGTAGTGCCTGACGAATGTTTCAACCAGCGCGCCGCAGGCGGTCTCGCTGTCGAGGCTGGATTGCATGAGCTCGCAGCGCGCCCCTGCGGCTTCAAGCTGCGATTTGAGGGCCGCTGCCCTCGCAAGGTTTGCGCGGTAATGCAAACCCAGATGGGCGCCGGGACTGGCCAACTGCCGCGCGACCGCGGAACCTATGCTGCCTGAGGCGCCGACAATCAGCTGGAAACGGTCAGCACTCATAGGGCTAAGTCACGGTGCAGCGGTTGCAGGGCGACTGCGCGTGGCGGCGCTTGTCCAGATGCGCGCGGCGCAGCGTCTGATACGACTCGTTGGTCCACAACTCTCCGAGAGAACTGTCGCCGGTGCGTCCGACGCACAACGTCGACTTGTAGTCAGTATCGCAGGGATTGACCTTGCCGTCCCACCACACGAACATGCGGCGCCACAGATCGGAGCACGGGGTGATGATATCGTTGGGCGGCTGCTCGTAGGTGTTTTCCCACGGGTTGTATTCGACGAACGCGACCTGATCGACGAGATTGCCCCACAGTTTTTGCATCGAATCGAGATTCTGCGAGTCGCTGATCTTGACGCCGGAGACCCGCGTAATCAGATGGGAGTCGCGGTACTGGGTGGCGCGCAGCCTCTGGAAGCGCTCGATATTGGCCAGCACCTTCGCCAGCTTGCCGCCGACCCGCAACTGGCTGTAGAGCGGCTCTTCCGCGGCGTCGGCCGAAAACACCAGCGTCTTGATGCCGCTTTGCAGGATGGCATGGCATTTGTCCGCGTCGAGCAGCGAGGCGTTGGTGTTCATCTTGAGGTTGAGGAACTTGCCGGGCGTGTAGGCGAGCATGGGCACGATGTCGGGGCACAACAGCGGCTCCCCGCGCGAGGCGAGTGAAATGAATTCGACGCGGCCCTCCGCTTCATCCACCACGCGCTTGAACAGGTCGAGCGGCATGTGGCCCATGTAGCCGCGCGATTTGCGGGTGAACGTTTTGTCGGTTTCGTAGCAGAAAACGCAACGATAGTTGCAGATCGAGCTCGGCTCGATCTGCAGATAGGGCGGAAAATCGTCCACCACGTATTGCTGGGGAAACATTTCGTAGCGGTAACGGTGCACGAGATAGCGCGGCAGCACCGCATCGTCGGGATAGGTGTTGATCTCCTCGACCACGCTGGGTCCGAGCGCAAAGCGGCCCGCGGCCGGCGGCTGCCCGGAAAAAATGTCCGCGACCGCCTGCTCGAACAGCTTGCGGTGCGCGGCGGAGAGCCGTGCTATCAGGTCGCTGCGCGATCTGACCGCTGCGATGCGCGAGCGCGCGGCCTGCCCGGCCGCGTCGTGCTTGTGGCGCAGTTCGACGAAGCTATTGTGCTTGCGGTAGGGCTTGCGGCTTTCCATCAGCCTGTTCAGCGCGAAGCTTCCGCGATGCCGTGCTTGCGCAGCCAGAACTCCACTCCCGGCACCTGCCATTCGTAATCGATATCGCAGCCGCCCCACGAGCGGATGGGATAAATGTGCTGGCCCATCCATTTCTGCGGCAGCAAGCCATCTTCCATATGCTCGAGGCAATGCGGGCGCACGATGGACACGCTCATATCGGCAAAGTACACGTCGCCCTGCGAATCGCGATCGCAGTTGAGCGTCCTGGGGTCGCCGAACGTTTCGAACGGCACGAACGGATGCAGGCAGCCGTCCGCGCCGACCTTGCGCGCGCGCAGCGGGCTCCACATGTTGTAGACCGACGTGGTGACGGCGGAATCAAGCTTGGGGTCGCGGCGCAGCGCTACGATGCCTTCATCGATCAGCTCACCGGTAATCGTCGCCGCATTGGCGAACAGCAGCACCATCAGCTCGACCTGCTTGCCTTCCGTCGCCAGGCGCCTGGCGATTTCGCGATAGCCGTGTGCAAAAGCGTCTTCGCCGAGCGCTTGCCTGGTGGCAAGCGCCGGTGGCCGCTCGATGTGCTCGGCGCCAAATTGCTTGCCAATCTCCATGATTTCCGGCGAATCGGTGGACACGTAGAGGCGCTGCACGTGCTGCGACGCACGTGCCGCCAACAGGGAATAGGCGGCGAGCGGCCGGCCCATCACGGGCATCACGTTCTTGCCGGGAAATCCGCTGCTACCCGCGCGCCCTATCATCAGGGCGCATACCAGGTTGTCGTTCATGGTTGACTCATCTCGATGGCGGTCGGTCAGGTCACTGCAATCAGCGCCCAAGCCGCAAGGGTATCATCTTGTCCTCATTGGGCTTGCCCTTGAGCTTGGTGATATTGACCACCTTGCGCAGCGAGCGTTCCGGGAGAACCAGCGGCTTGCGGAAGCGGCGGGTCAGGCCCCAGTATAAATGCTCGCCGATGAGCTGCAGGGCATGCAGCGGCGAATGCCCGCGCCAGAATGCGATTGCAATCGCGAGCAGCGGGTAGAACATTACGCGCGTCACCCCGTTGAGCAGCAGTGGGGCGAATTTCAGATTGGAGTGGATGTTGAAGTAGCCTGAGTCGGTGACGTAGTTGTAGGCTTTGGTGTCGCCGCCGGCATTCGCAGTCGCAGGCGCCGCGGGTGCAGCACTCATGCCGAGCGCGCTCGCGCGCACGATGGCCGGCCGCGGCACGCGCATTCTGCGGGCAACCCGGTCCAGCACGAGCTGCGTGTAGTACTGGACCAGCTGCACCAATGACATTGCGGGCGCTCCTTTCTGAAGCAGGTAATATGCGTCCAGCTCGGCGAGGATCAGCGGCCGCCACATCAGCACCTTGAGCATGGGCAGGCCGGTATAGTTGATGAAGTGGTCTTCGTTGTAAGCATCCGTGTCGCTGATCTTGATCAGGTAGCGCTCCTCCTGGTCGAGAGCGCTGCCGATGTGCCCATGTTCGCGCGCCCATTCGTAGAGCGGCGTGCCGGGCAGCGCCTGGGCGTAGTTGATGCTGATCATTTCACTCGGCGCCTGGGTAGCCCAGAACAACTGGTACGGGGCGACTTTTTTGAGAAATGCTATGGTTTCGTAAATGGTCTTGTCGGTTTCGCCGGGCATGCCGAGTACGAGCTGGATCACGGTGCCGAGGCCGGCCTCGTGGGTCCACTTCAGCGCATTGATGTTTTCTTCGAGCGTCGCGTTCTTTTCCATCACTTCCAGCATGGTCGGGCTGCCGGACTCGATGCCGTAGACGACGGAGACGCAGCCATTGGCCTTCCAGTGCAGCAACGACTCTTTCGTCACCGTGCGGGTGCGCACGCCGGCGCAACGCCAGACGATCCCGAGTTCGTGCAGCCGCGTGGCCAGTTCCCGGGCAATTTCTTTGTCCGAGCCGAAATTCTCGTCCGCGACGTCGACGAAACGCACGTGATAGCGGTCCTTGAGATGCTTGATGTGTTCGACCACCTGGTCGACCGGCCTTGCCCGGAAACCCTTTTCCCAGCGATGACAGAAGGTGCAGCGGGCGACGCAACCTTTGGTCATCACCACGGTTGCCAGCTTGTCGCCGGGCTTAATAGGACTGTCATGCCCGTCGAAACGACCGTCGATTTGCCCGGAAACGAAGTAGGGCAACGAGCCATCGGCCTCGAGAATTTCATAATCCGGCCATTCGATTTCGTCGGCATCAGGCTTCCGGCCAAAGCCGGTGAACTCGAACTTGCCGTTGCCATCGAGAAAGCAGATGCCCTTGATCGCGCGCAGGCGATCATGGCTCAAGGGCTGCTCGCGCAGAATGCGAATCAGGTCCTGGATGATGATTTCACCATCGCCGGTCACGCAGTAATCCACTGCGGTCTTGCGCAACAGGATTTCGGCGCTTGCCGCAAGATTGCCACCGACCACGATAATGGTGTTCGGAGCAACCGACCGGATCAGATTGGACAGATATTTGGTATACGCGTAGGCAGTGGACACCACCGCGCTGATGCCGACCACGTCGAACTGGTTTGCTTCGAAGTATTTCCTGACTGCTGCGTGCGGGTAGCGGAAATAGTCGATATTGAAAAACCGCACGTCCTCGCCTATCCTGCGCAGCGACTGGATGATGGCCATGCTCCCGAACGGCGGGTAGGTCGTCGGCACTGGCCGGATCGGGGTCGTGCAGATACAGATCTTCACGGTGTTTCCTCAGGCTTCAGCCAGGACCGCACGGGCAGCCTGGTTCCGGTTCCCGACGAAGTGCGCCATTCTATCAAGAAGCCACCCCCCGTTCCACCGACGCAACACGTCCCGTCGCTGCTGATCTGCAATGATGACTTGCGAGAGGTCAGCGTTTGCGCGAAAACGGTAACGCCCAAAACCTTGTCAGCAACTGTGTTATTTCCTTGCGAGTGGTCCCGGCGATCCAGGGCATTGCCCAGAGCGTCGCTCCGGCGAGCATCACAAATGCCACCAGTGCCACTGCGGACTGAACGGGAAGTGAACCGCGCAGCATTCCGAATTCTCCGATGCGGTAGGCCAGCCATCCGCACGCGAGCATGGCGCCTATGCCGACGGGTTGATAATGCCAGTCCAGCCGCCAGCCGCTGGTGCGCGCGATCCACCACCCGATTACGTTGACATTGATGATCACCAAAGCCAGCATTTTGACGGCCATCCCGATGCCACCGAGCTCGAGGCCGGGAACCGGGGCGGATGCAGGCGCCTGCACCAGATAACTTACCGGGATGCTGATCGCCATGAAGATGATGCCGATGACGACCTGGGGTTTGGTGCGACGGGTGGCGAGAAACATGATGCCCATCACCTGGCCGAGGGCGCCATAGGTGTGATAAAGCAGCATGATGGCAAGTGCCGCCGCGCCGTCGGCAAACGCGGGTCCCAGCAGGGTACGGGTGATTTCCGCGCTCCATGGAATCAGCAATCCGCTGACGGCGGCGCCAAACCAGAACACAAAACGCGAGGTGCGGCGGAACAGGGTCTCGATGCGCAGGTGATCCTGTTGGCGGTGCGCTTCGGCGATTTCCTTCCACAGGATCTGGATGATTGCAGTCGTGGCGAGCAGACAGATGGAAGAAAGCTGGTTGCTGACTGCGTAGAAACCCTGCTCAGTGGCCCCGCCGTAATTTCGCAGCAGCCAGGTGTCGGCGAACGCGTAGGCGAATCCCATCCACGAATAAAGGATTAGCGGCTGACAATACGCGCGGTAATCGCGGAGCATCGCGCGCCAGTCGAAAAGGGTATCTTCCCGATCCGTTGGCGCGCGGAGAAACCGGTATGCGAGTGGCAAAGCCACGACATATTCGAAAACGATCAAGGCGAAAATCACGGTGACTGAAATCCAGCCGCCGAACCACAACGCGACTATGGCCAGAAAATGCAGGATCGACAGGATCAGTCCGAAACCCTGCACGCGGTGGGTCAGGCGGGAGGCGTCGCCAATTTGAGCGACGGTCTGCCACGCTTGCTGCTGGAGAAAAGTCGCAAGCAGCGCGAGCAGCACGAGCTCGCGCTGCTGCCCGATCCAGATCAGGTCCACCCATTGCCGCGGGAACATCAGCCCGATGAACAGGGCTGGGATGAGAAACTGCAGCAACTGCCACAGCAGGTAGCTCCCTACGAACGCTGCCGGACGGGATTTCTGCGCCAGAAAAGTGTAGAACGCAGCCCCCGTTCCCATGTCGAGCAACTGCCGCAGCGCGATGAAGCTGCTGAGCAGGAAGGTGAAATTGCCGTATTCCTCCGGCCCCAGCCCTCGCGCAATGACAATTCCCGTAAGGAAACTCAATCCGGTGCGGACAATATTGGCAGCCAGCGTGACGGCAAAGCGCGATTTGACGGACCGGGCTGACAATTGGGTTCTTTGCGCCTAAGTTGTTTTTCGATGGCTTGGCAATTGCAGTAATTCGGTTTTCCATTCCCGGAGCCAATCCTTCCTTACCCGGGCAAAACGGGCGCAGAACCGGTCCTTGGCATCCTGCACGAGCGGTTGATGCCACCACTGCCGCGGATCGCGATAGATGGCATTTGCCTTGGCCGCGGCCGCTTCCGGTGTGTCGTACAGGATTCCGGCGCGCCGCAGATCGTCGAATGCCGCTTGCGCGTCCGCGCGCAATTCCCAATGCGCCGGGTTCCAGAAGATGAGGGTCGGATAGTCGGCGACGAATGTTTCCAGATACGTCGTCGAGTTATAGGTGCCCACGAACAACCGGCTGCGGTTGAGTTGCTCGATCAGCGGCATGCGACCCTGGTAGGTCTTGAGGTGGGGCAGCGCATCGCGCAGCCGGCTCGCCGCGTCCCATCCGTAATCGTGCGGATAAAGACGCAGCAACAACAGATCCATCACTTCCGGTGCGACCGAATTTGCAAACCGCTGTTGATCATCAAAATACGCGAGCATCTGGGGGCCGACCGGGACGCTGTACATGTGATACGCATACCGTGGCAGCGACATGGCGACCCAAAGAATTTGTCCCTCCGGCCGGGGTTTAAGCAGTCGCTTGGCTCGTATCAGGGGACCGGCGGACAGCGGCACGCACGGAATACCTGCTGCTTCCGTCTTCCACCCCCAGGTAAAGTAGCGGTCGCTGACTTTGATTTCGTGATCCTCAAAACTCGACCATAACCCTATACCGTTATGTCCGCCATGCTGGCTCACACAAAGCTTTGCGCCTCGCTCGCATTGATAGGCCGCCCAGAATTTGAACGCCTCATTGCCGGAAACGGCATTCGCCGTAAACATCACTTGTGGATCGCGTGGAAACGCGGCCAGGGATCGCTGCAGGAGATCGCCATAGCCTTCCACGTAAGCGGCCGGGATCTGCTCCGGAATAAGCTGGCCGAGCAGTTGTTCGAATGGCGTTGCTGACGGTCCCCCCGTCAAAGTCCGCCGCATTTCCAGGACGGGTCGCTCAGCGGTCGTGGTGAGCTGGGGCGAAAGCGGGTAGGGAATCTGGCCAAGAGCGATCTGCAGCTTTGCCTGATCCCAGCGGGTAAGATAACTCGACACAAAAACGATGCGATTTAACCGGTTGGGCACCCGGGATAACAGCGATCCAGCAATTCTGCGAAGCAGCGAAGCGGAGTTGGAAATTTCTTTATGAGCGGGAATAAACGGCGGCGCGACCGCGGCGACAATTTCTTCGCGCGGCATGTCGCGAAAAACGATGATCCGGCCGTAGAGATACTGATTCCAATAATCGTCCAGAGACCACATCAGGAAAGTCTGAAAATCCGCTGGAGTCCAATCAGTCGCGGACGCCTGCGCAATCCGGGTCCCCGTCACCTTGCCGCACTGGATCGCGGCTTCGATGGACAGAAACCGGTCGTAAAGCGCTTCAATGAAATGCCTGAGCCACGGCCCGATGATGATGCGCCAGTAGCGGAGCGAGCGCGCCTCGCCATGCAATTGGTTCAGCTGCCGGGCGAGCGCAGTAAGGCGCTGTTCGTAGACGCCGGCGAGGAACTGGAAATCCCGGAACAACCGCTGGCGGTCGTCCCAGTGGTAGGGCAGGGTTTCGGAGTCGAGTTTCGACCAGACGTGCCTGCGGTCGTAGCGTTTGCACCATTCCCCGAGGAAGAGGATGCTCGCGTCGGTTTTCCAATAACGTTCGTCGGCGGTGGTGACGAGAAACATGGTCGGGGCTACCAAGCCGAGCGGCCGCCGTCCATCACGATATTTTGTCCGGTCATGTAGCGGGAAGCGTCCGAGCAAAGGAACTGCACCGCGGAGGTGTATTCGTCCCGCCCGGCCATGCGTCCCAGCGGTATGAGCGCGGCCAGTTTGGCCACGAACTCGGGTGGCTGACCGACGTATACCCCGCCCGGAGACAGCGCATTGACGCGAACTCCCTGCTCAGCCCAGTACGTGGCGAGGTAACGCGTCAGCCCGATCAAGCCGGTCTTGATGACGGAATAGGTCACGGGTTTCACCGGTTGTTCAGCTTCGGGCAGACCTTCCTTGCGGTACAGGCGCTGGTCGGGAGCAATCACCGAGAGATCGGAGGCGATGTTCAGGATCACGCCGCCGCCGTTGCCGGCCATCCACGTGCCGAACACCTGGCTGCAGAGAAACGCGCCGGTGAGCCCCACCGCAAGCTGGAAGTTCCATTGCGCCAGCGGCATGCTTTCGACTCGCGAACTGGCCGCGACTGATTCGCCCGGTTCGACCTTGGGATCGATCGCCGCGTTGTTGATCAGGATGTTTACGCCGCCGAGTTCCCGCAACAGCCGCGCGTGAGTTTCCCGTATCGAATCCGCCGAAGTCACGTCCATGCGGGCCGAAACCACGCGCGCGGCGGCGAACTCTGTCCGCAAAGCGCGCGCCGCCTGCTCGGCCGCTTGCTCGTTGACGTCGGCAATTACGGCAATGGCACCGCACGAGACCAGCGCGCGGGCATGCTGCACGCCGAGCAATCCCGCGCCGCCGGTTATGAGGCCAACTTTGCCTGCAAGATCGAAACGCTTGCTCAGTTCGTTCATGCTCAATCCAGCCTGAGGATGGCAATCAGGGTATCGCACATCCCTAGGGTTCCCAATTGCGCCGCGTACGCCGCCGTCAGCGCCGGCGTATCGAGGAATGACCATTTCTGGTGCCCGCCGGGCTGGCCCGTGGCCAGCCACATCAGGTGATTCGACAGCGGGTAGCGCTGGAACTGCTGGATGGTGACGTTGGCCGCAAACCCCGCCTGCTTCAGCAATAGCGCCAGGGTATGCGCGTTATACAGGAACAAATGCGGGCTCCAGTAAGTGAACTCGCTGAATGCCTTGCTGCGGTAGAGCTGGAGCAGCGCGTCGTCGGCATTCGGCACTTCGATGAACAGCATCCCGCCCGGTGCGACCTTGGCGCGAACTTCGGCGAGAAAAGGTCGCGGATCGGCGATGTGTTCGAGCACGTGAAACAGCGTGACCACGTCAAAGCTCGCGTCTTCGACAGCTGACAGCGCGGGCTTGACGACTATACCTTGCTCCGCCAGTTCGTCACGCCAGCGTGACTGCGGCTCCACGCCGACGGCCGCGGCGCAATGCGGGCGCGCTCGCGTCAGCACGCCACCGGCTTCGCACCCGACGTCAAGGTAGCGGCGGTTACCAATGAATGGCAGGATTTGACCCAGCCGCCGCTCGTCATCGGCCCGTTGCTCGTTGACGAGATGCCGCCAGTCCTTGCCGGGGTGGTTTTCTTCGGTGTAAGCCGAGGCGTAAAACCCGGCGTGGACATGGTCGAAGTTCTCGAGAAACACCAGGCCGCAGCCCAGGCATCTCAGGATGCCGAGTTCAGGTTTGTCGCGGACCTTGCCCTCGACCGGCTGCAAGCCGGTTGATCCGCAGAGGTAGCAGGCAGGCTGGATCATAATTCGTGCTCAGCCCCGTACCTGCCCGCCATCTACCACGTACACGCTTCCCGTGGTGAATGCGGCACGCGGTGACGCGAGGAACAGCGCCAGGTCGGCAACTTCTTCGGGGCGCCCGAGTCTTCCCAGCGCCACATCGCGTTTCAACATGACTTCGACGCCGGCAGGATCGGCGGTGAGCTTATCCGCCCAGACCGAGCCTTCGAACACGATGTTTCCCGGGGCGATGGCATTGATGCGCACGTTGGCGCTGCCAAGCGGACGCGCCAGGCCGCGCACGTAGGCATTCAACGCCGCTTTGGCGGCGGAATAGATGACCGGCGCGCCAGGCACCGTTTCGACGCCGCAGATCGAAGAGATGCACACAACCGCGCCCCGGCTGGCGATCAAAGCCGCCTTCGCGGCTTCCACCATATTGGTGCAACTGGTGAGGTTGACCGCGAGCATGCGTTGCCACTCAGCAACGCTCTCCTCGCCCGGACTGACCGATGCGCCGCTGCCGACATTGCACACCAGCACATCGATGGCTGCAAATTTGCACAGCGTCGCCGCGGCCAGCGCAGTGCAGGCTCGCGCTTCGGTGACGTCGCACGCGAAAAACGCGGCACGCCCGCCCAGCGCACCGGCGGCACGCCGCAACGGTTCAGCCGCCCGCGCGTTGAGCATGACGTTGCAGCCCTCGCGGTAAAAAGACTCAGCAATAGCGCGGCCAATGCCGCGGGACGACCCGGTGATGAGCGCGGTCTTGCCTTCAAGTTCCAGTTGCATATCGCTCTACCATATCCCGATAGCGGCGCAGCACGCCCGCGTGGTCCCCGTCGTCCGCACGCGCGGTCTGCAGAATATAGTTTCCGCGGTAATCCGCGTTGCGCAGCAGCCGGAATACTCGCGGCAGATCGGCGCTACCCGTGCCGAGCGGAACCGTGGTACCGCCGCGGATGCGATCCTTGACGTGCACGTTGAGGATGCGCGTGCCGTAGGCACCGATTTCTTCGCCCGGATCGTAGCCGAGAGCGGCGCTGTTGCCGATATCATAGTTGATCCCGAACTGCTCTGCGGGAAAAGTTGCGATGAAATCCCGCAGCCGCGGCGGGGCGAAATCCGATTCGAACGCGACGCTCAGGTTCGCACGCTGCAGCCGCGGGCGGCGCTGCTCGAGTTCTCCGCGCAGCACTTCTTCCTGGCGTTCGTTTTCCAGCGCGCCATTGTCGACCACGGGCATGACGAGACAGGTGACCCCGAGGTCTGCGCAAGCCGCGACGATCGCCTCGAGATCGGCCAGTAGTTCACGCCGGCTCGCGCCTTCGGCCTTGTAGAACGGTGCGTGCATGAAACAATCGCCGGTCACGGAGACTACCTTCAGTCCCGAGGCGGCGCACAGGCGGCGTATCTCGTCGCGCCCCTCGGGGGTGAGCAACGGATTGTCGCGCAGCCCTTCCTGATCCAGCGTCCACTCCATGAGGCCGATGCCGAGCTCGCGCGCCTGGGGGAATTCGTCGCGCCAGTGTTCGCGCGGAAAGGCCTGGATTTTCCCGTCCACGAGCGGACTGAGGCGGCCCTGCATGAACCCGATGCTGGCGTGCATGGCGTAAGCCTCGTTCACTCTAGCCCGGCGCCGCGGGCTTGATCGCGGAGGAGAGCAGCATCACTTCCTTGGAAAACCGCACGAGTTTGCTGTGGTGCCGGGCCGCTGACGGGGTGATCATTGCGAGCACGCCGCAGAGCGGGGTAAGCCACGGCATCTTCCACAAGAAAGGCAGCTGGCGGAATCTCTCCACCTGCACCTGATCGAAGCCGTGGATCAGCTGGATGTCGCGCAGCGAACTGAGGGTAAACGGCGTGCGGTGCGTATAGTCCTCGTAATAAATGAGATAGTTGTATTCCCAGTCCGGAACCATGGTGATCGCCAGCCCGCCCGGTTTCAGCACGCGGCGGATTTCGCGCACCAGCCGCTCCGGATAGTAGAAGTGTTCCAGCACCGACTTGGAATACACGACATCGAAAAAACCGTCGTCGTAGGGTATGGTCGCGTTCTCGAAGTCCGCAATCCGGATTTCCGCCTCGGGACACAGCTGCGCCGCAGCCTGCGACTGGTCGGCGCCGTAGCCCTGCATGCCGCAGCGCAGAAAGCCGCGCAGAAACTCCCCGCGGCCGCAGCCAAGATCAAGCAGCCGCGTGCCCGGGGTTAATCGGTAGCGCTCGACGAGATGGCGCGTCAGCAGATCGGGATATTCGGTATAGGGCCGGTCGGTCTCGTTATAGACGACTGCCACATAGTCTTTTCCCGCGTCGGCCATGGACTAGAGCACCTGCACGAGTTCGATCAGCGTGCCGTCGGGATCGCGGCAGAACGTGACTTTTGCGTAGCCGTCGGGTGACAGCTGCGGGGGTGCGTTGAAGCGCACGCCGGCGGCCGTCAGGGTGGAGTGCATGTGCTCCAGATCCTCCACCGTGAAGGCGATGTGCGTAATCCCTATGCGGCAGGCCTCGGGGGGAGGCGGCCGCGGCCGCGGGTGCGTGCGGAAATGCAGTAGCTCGACGAGATTGCCGTCGGGGGCCGTGAGCTTTACCGTGGTCACGTGCGCGCCCTCGAGCGCCAGCATGTTGTCGATATAAGCGCCGGATTCCTCCAGGCGCCTGGTTTCCCTGAAGCCGAGCAAATCACGGTAAAAACGCAGCGCCGCTTCGAGGTCGGTCACCACGATGCCGGTATGGCGGACGTCGCGGATCATTGCTTGCCGCTGGAAATTTCGGCGACCGCTTCGCCCAGAACGGCAACGCCTTCTTCCAGCGCATCATCCGTGATGGTGAGAGGCGGGCCGATTTTGATCGATTCGCGGCCGGTATGCACAACGAGCAGTCCTTTTTGCATGCAACGCTCGGCGACGCGGCTCGTGAACTCGCTGTCGGGCTCGTTGCCGCCGGGTTTGTGGAACACCACGGCCGCAATCAGTCCTTTGCCAAGCAGGAACTTGATCCGATCCGGGAATTTTAGTTGCAAATTGCGCAGGCCATTGAACAGCAACTCGCCCTTGCGAGCGGTTTCTTCGACCAGGTGCAGGCGTTCGATCTCCTCGAGCGTGGCAAGGCCGGCGGCGCAGATCACCGGGTTTGCCGAATGAGTGCTGCTCATGTTGCCGATTTCCGGCAGGTCCATGATCGCGGCGCGGCCGATGACTCCCGACAGCGGGAACCCCGAACCCATGCCTTTGCCGCAGCAGATCAGATCGGGAGTCACTGCGTAGTGCTCATAACCGAAGCGTTTGCCGGTGCGCGCAAAACCCGCTTGCATTTCGTCGAAGGTCAGCAGCATGCCGTGCTCGCGGCATAACCGTTCGATCGCCTGCACGAAATCCCGAGGGTAAAACGCGGCGCCCCAGCCCTGAAAGGTCTCGAGCATGAATCCGCAGACATCACGCGTGAGGTCGATCCCGGCGGCTTCGAGCCGGCGCAGGCTTGCCTGCAGGAATTCCTGGCCGCTCGCTCCGCTCAGCGCCCACGGGTAGGGAAACGGAATGTGATGAAGATTGGGGTCCTCGAAGCCTATCCAGGCTTTCTGCGCGGCATTGCTGCTCATCATCTGCGCGCCCATGGTGCGGCCGTGCCAGTTGCCTTCGATGCATATCACGCCGGGCCGGCGCTTGCCGATTTTCTGCCCCTGCATGCGCATGAGCTTGAGGGCGGCCTCGGTCGCTTCGGTGCCCGCGGACAGCAGGAAGGCCTTTTCGAAGGGCGGGCCGGCGAATTGTATGAGCTTCTCGAGATAGTCGGCGCGGATCGGGTTGGCATAGGCATAGGTATGGATGATGTCAGCGTCCATCACCCGTTTGACCGCTGCGGTTACGTGCGGATTTGCATGCCCCGTGTTGGCGACGAATATGGTGGAGGTGAAGTCTATCCAGCGGTTGCCCGCGATGTCCCACACGCTGAAATCCCGCGCGCGTTCCCATACCAGCGGCAGTTGTCCGTGCATCGACCGGGATTCGTAACGATCGAGACGCGCCAGCAGCGCTGCGGTGCCGGGGGCGGGAATCGCGGTCCTGATGACCCGGTAGGCGGTGTTGACCTGGGGTACGGGCTGCGGGGTGGTCGAAAAATTGTAGCCAGCCATATCTGCATCATCCAAACAGTGGCAGGTATAAATGGCCGTCGCGCTGCAGTTGGAACTCCAGTAAATCGAAATCGGCGGACGTATCGACCTCCACTGTAGCCGGCGTAACGAACGCGGCCACGCGATTGCCGTGAAGCTGGCGCTGCGCGCGGATGAATGCAGTCCGCAGCACATCCACGTAGCCGTTGGCATGGTAGGTTTTGGGAAAACCCTGGCGTGGCCGGTTGGCTGCTTCCAGCTCAAACGATCCCGAGCCCACGCATTTCAGAAGTTCGTGGTCGATTTCAAAGCATTTGTAGGCCGTCTCCGACATCTCGTGCACCGAGCGCAGCGCGGTCGCCGTGGTGTTTTTCAGCAGCGTGTCGACCGCGGCTTCCACGATGCCGGTTTGACGTAACGGCGTGGTCGGTCGCAAATGCACGATGTAATCGGGAACCCGGTGTTCGTGCTGGTCGAACCAGTCGAGCGCGTGGGCGACAAATTCATAATCCGTCGCGTGATCGGTTGCCAATTCAGCCGGTCTCAGGAAGGGCACTTCGGCGCCGTAGCGTTGCGCGATTTCGCCGTATTCGCGCGAATCGGTCGATACCAGCGTGCGGTCGATGTTGCGGGCGTGGATTCCGGCTTTCACCGAGTAGGCGATCAGCGGGTGCCCGCCGAGCATGCGTATGTTCTTGTCGGGTACGCCCTTGGAGCCGGCCCGCGCCGGAATCAGTGCGACGACGTAAGCCATGTCAGTCGTTGACTTCGACCCTGAGCTTCTTTCTCACGGCGGTTTCGTTCGCGGTGATCTGCTTGACGCCGCTGCCGAGTATGGCGGGAACCGCCCGCACCGTTTCCACGAAGTTGCGCAGCGCGTGAGTTTCAATGGAAGCAGCCTGATCGGAGCCATACATGGCGCGGTCGAGGGTGATGTGGCGCTCAATTGCCGTGGCGCCGAGCGCCGCGGCCGCGACGCAAACCTTGATCAGGCTCACTTCATGCCCCGAATAGCCCACGTTGCAGTTGTAACGCTGCCGCAGCATCGGGATGCACAGCAGATTGGCCTCCTCGTCCTTCATGGGGTAGGTGCTGTTGCAATGCATCAGCTCGAACGGGCAGCCGGCCTTGGTGAAGAGTTCGACGACCCGGTCGATTTCGTCCAGGGTGGCCATACCTGTGGAAATAAAGGTCTTCGTTTTTTCGCCGGCGATTTCCCGCAACAACGGCCGGTGCCCGAGCATGGCTGATGCGACTTTGTTGAACGGCACGCCGAAGCCCCGGATGAAGCGCTGACTGTCGATGTCCCACGCGGAAGCCGACCAGGCGATGCCGAGCTCCTTGCAGTAGCGGTCGATTTCGCCGTAGGCCTCGGCCGAGAATTCGAGCCCTTCCTTCTGGGCGCGCTGCGTGGTGCCCCACGGACTCTCGCGGGGACTGTCGAGCAGTTCCCTGGAGTAGACCTTGTCGATGGTGCGCTTTTGAAACTTGACCGCATCGAATCCCGCGTCCTTGGCGGCCAGGATCATCTGTTTGGCCAGATTCAGATCGCCGTTGTGGTTGATGCCGATTTCAGCAATCAGAAACAAGTGCATCGATTTCTCCCGCTCCAAGTTTGTCGATTCCGAGGAATCGTTCCACGAATGCCCGCACGAACCCGTCCCCGCCTTTTTGCGGCAGCACCACGCTGGCGATCTTGCGCACCCGCGCGTGTGCATCGCGGGGTGCGACCGAAAATCCCGCGGCCCGCATCAGCGGCAGATCGTTCAGGTCGTTGCCGAGAAACACGACCCCCGCGAACGGATACTCGAGTTTGCGATGATGCTGCGCGAGGTAGCGCCGCATGAATTCTACCTTGTCGCCCACGCCGTGTCGGCATTCGAGCCCGATTTTCCTGGCGCGCGCGCGAACGACCGCATTTTTTTCCCGCGACAGGATGAAAACGCGCGCCCTGAACTGGCCGCTGTCCCGGTAGCGGCGCAGCAGGTCCATCGCCAGCCCGTCCGCGCGGTCGCAGCGCACCGTTTCGTCCCCGTTGGCGGATACATAGACCTTGTTGTCGGTGAAAACGCCGTCGAAATCGAAGACCAGGGTGTGGACGGCGGAAAGCCTGGGCCATCGCGGGGCAGCCGGGCGGTTCATGCGGCAACAGGCTGCTTCAGCAAACCACAATCAACATGTCCCGCCATGAAATGCGGCTCCCGCATGCGGGCGATACACAGACGGTCATTGATGGAGGCGATAGCCTCGGCACGCATCGATTCGGGAGTCATAATTCGGCAAGTAAAACGTTTGGTGCAACCGTAAAATTATATCCGAGAAAGCACCCGGCAGCGCGGCGACGCCGTCTATTTTCTAGGCGGATCGAGGGTTTGCGTGTAGGCTACGCGCGTTATCGTTGCCGCTCACCCTGTCACCTCGATGGCTAAAAGCGCCCTGTTGGTCAAGACCTCGTCACTCGGCGACGTGATTCATGCTTTGCCTGCTGTCAGCGACGTTCGGTCCATGGCGGCGGACCTGCGGGTTGACTGGGCGGTGGAGGAAGCCTACGCGGCGGTCCCGCGTCTGCATGCCGGCGTCACCGCCGTGATTACGGTCGCGGTCCGGCGCTGGCGCCGTGCATTGTGGCGGGGCGTGGTCCGCAGCGAGATCGCGGCATGCGTGCGCAACCTGCGCGCGTGCCGCTATGACGCAATCGTTGATGCACAGGGACTGTTCAAAAGCGCGCTGATCACGCTGGTGGCGCGCGGCCCGCGCTATGGTCTCGATTTTCACAGCTCGCGCGAGCCGCTCGCGTTGTGCTACGACCGTACCTTCAGGGTGTCGTGGGAATTGCACGCGGTGGAAAGAAATCGCCTGTTGCTGGCGCACGCTCTGGGCTACGCAGTGCCGCCGGGCTGCGACTACGGCATCAGCGCCGCGCCGCGCCGCTTTGACTGGCTGGCGCCGGGCGCGTACGCAGTATTGCTGCACGCGACCAGCGGCGATTACAAATTGTGGGATGAAGAGAACTGGGTCGCGCTTGGAGCAGTGTTTAATTCCAGCGGCGTGAGTTGTATCCTGCCATGGGGTAGTGAGCGCGAGCGCGGGCGCAGCCAACGCCTCGCTGACAAATTGCGTGCGGCAATAGTTCCTCCGCTGTTGAGCCTCGAGGATCTGGCGGGACTGTTCGCCGGTGCCAAGGCCGTCGTCGGCGTCGATACCGGGCTCGTGCATCTCGCCGCAGCGCTCGGTGTGCCTACGGTGGGCATCTATCGCGGCACCGCTCCCGCCGCGACCGGCATTTACGGTTGCGCCCGCAGCCTTAATCTGGGAGGCATCGGCCATGCGCCGACCGCGGCGCAGGTGATAGCGGCAGTCGAAAAGCTCGTGTCATGATCAAGTCGCGCTTCGGTTACACGTTGCTGTTGTACGCGCTGTTGCCGCGCGCGTTGCTGCATTTGCTGTGGCGCGCGCGCCGCCAGCGCGCCTATCTCGAGCACCTGCCCGAGCGCTTCGGGCGTTATGCGGTTGCGACCGGACAGCCATTGATCTGGGTGCACGCGGTATCGGTCGGCGAGACGCGTACGGCGGAGCCGCTGATCGACGCGCTGCAGCGTAACTACCCGCAGCATCGCATCCTGTTGACGCACATGACGCCGACCGGACGCGCGACTGGAACCGCGCTGTTCGGGGATCGCGTGCTGCGCTGCTATCTGCCGTACGATTTTCCGTTCGCGGTCGAGCGCTTTCTCGAGCACTTCAGACCGGCGTGCGGGGTCCTGCTCGAGACTGAAATCTGGCCCAACCTGATCCACGCGTGTTGCGCGCGTGGCGTCCCGATCTACCTGGTCAACGCGCGGCTGTCGGAGAAATCTTTTCGCAAGTATCGGCATTTCGGCCGGTTTGCGGCGGCGAGCCTGCATGAACTGACCGGCATCGCAGCGCAGAGCAATGCCGACGCCGAGCGCCTCAAGGCTCTCGGCGCAACAGGCGTCGAGGTAACCGGTAATCTCAAGTTCGACAACGTGCCGGATGCGGCGCTGGTGGCGCAGGGTGACGCATGGCGCGCAGCGTGGGGTAGGTCGCGGCCGGTGTTACTGCTTGCCAGCACGCGCGAAGGCGAGGAGGCGCTGCTGCTGCAGGCGCTGCCGGATGTCGCTGTTGCGGACCTGCTGACGGTAGTCGTGCCGCGCCACCCGCAGCGCTTCGACGAGGTCGCGGCGCTGCTCGAGCGCCACGCCGTGCCGTATCAGCGCCGCAGCGCCGGGCAGCCGATTGCCGCGCAGACTCGCGTCGTGCTCGGCGACAGCATGGGCGAAATGTTTGCCTACTATGCGGCATGCGACGTCGTCATCATGGGCGGCAGCGTGCTCGCGTTTGGCGCGCACAATCTGATCGAGGCGTGCGCGGTCGGCAGGCCGGTGATCATCGGGCCGCACACTTATAATTTTGCCGAGGCGACGCAGTTTGCCGTCGACGCCGGCGCCGCATTGCGGGTTGCCGATGCGCGCGGTGCGATTGCCGCGGCGGGCGAACTGATGCGGGATTCGGCACGCGCGCAGCGCATGGCGCAGGCCGGCCTGGCTTTCGCGCGCAGCCACCAGGGCGCAACTGAAAAAATACTCGGCCTGCTGAAATTCTAGAACTTATTTTTCCAGCCAGGCGTTGACGTAGGCGAGGTCATCCTCGGTCAGCGTGCCGGCGGCGGCCTTCAGCTTCAGCACGTTGATCGCGTAGGCATAGATCGCCTGCGCGTAGTCGCGTCGCGTGCTGATCAGTTGCTGGGTCGAATTCAACACGTCGACCTGCGTTCTTACCCCGACTTCCTGGCCCAGCTTGGTCGAGTCGAGCGAACTTTGGGAGGAGAAGAGAGCCGCCTCGAGGGCCTTGATTTGCGCCACGCCGTTGGTGACGCCCAGGAATGCCGTGCGGGTATTGAGCGCGACGGTGCGCCTGGTGTTCTCGAGGTCTTGCCGCGCTTTCTCCTCGTTGGCCAGTGCTTCTCTGGTCCTGGAGTTGACCAATCCGCCCTGATAGATCGGGAGCGCGAGCTGCAAGCCGATGTACTTGACGGTGTTTTCGAAACCCGGTGGGCCGCTCAGCGTGCCCACACCCTGCGCGGAGTCGGTGTAGGAGGCCACCGCATCGAGTGTCGGCAGATGCCCGCTGCGGGTCTTGGCGACTTCCTGAGAGGCGATGTCGGCGGTGGCCTGCGCCACCCGCACCTGCAGGCTCGAAACCGTTGATTGCTCCACCCAGTTGTCCATGTTGTCGGGGTTGGGCAGAGCCGGAGTGAAGCGGCTGGAGAGCTTGGCCAGTTCCGGCGGCAGCCGGCCGGTGATCTGGCGCAGCGTCTGCTTCTTGATTTCGAGGTCGTTCCCGGCGGTAATTTCCTGCGATGCGGCGAGATCGTGGCGCGCCTGGGCATCGTTGGCGTCGGTGATGGTGGCAGTGCCGACTTCAAAGTTTCGTTTGGCCTGCGCCAGCTGTTCGGCAAACGCCGTCTTCTGCGCCGCCGCGAGCGCCACGTTATTTTCGGCCAGCAGCACGTCGAAATAGGCCTGCGCCACCCGCACGATCAAATCCTGGGCGACCTGCAGAAAGGCCGCCTCCGTTTGTGTAACCTGGTTCTTCGCCTGCTCGTAGGTGATCCAGTTCTGCAGCCGAAACAACGGCTGGGTGGCGGTGACGTTCAGGCTGTTGGAGTTGAAGCGCGCGCCGCTCGGGGACATGCCGTTGCGTATCTGCAGTTCGCGGTCGTTGAATTGGGAGTAGCCCGACAGGGTCACGGCCGGCAGTATTCCCGCCCGCCCCTGCGGCAGCTTCTCCTGTCCGGCCATATAGGAGGCCCGCGCCCCCGCATACACTGCATCCGCCGTCTGCGCTTCGCGATAGATCGAAATGAGGTCCGCGGCCGCAGCCGACTGGCTCGCGATGCTCAGCAGCAGCCCGTACATCAATGCGGATCGTTTCAGCATTTACGTACACTCAAAAGCGCGGCAGCGCCGGATCGATTTGCGCGGCAACACCACCGCGTATATTCAGAATACGAATCTTTCCGGTTGCGGCGCATTGCGCAGCGCGGGGATGCAGGTTTCGAACAGTCCGAGCGTGTTGCAGGCGCTATTGCCGGCGCAAACGATCAAACGCGCCTCCATTACCGGCGCTTCACCGACGACTGCCAGCAGGCGGCCGCCTGGCTTCAGACTGCGCTGGAACGCATCCGCCAGCACCGGTACCGATCCGGTCAGCACGATCACGTCGTAGGGCGCGTGCCGGTCCCAACCGCGCGCGGCGTCCCCGACTTCGAGCGTGACGTTGGTGATGCCTTGCGCCGCGAGTTTGGCCCCCGCCTGTGCGCTGAGCTCGGGAATGATCTCGACGCTATCGACGTGTGCGCCGCGCTTGGCGAGCAGCGCCGTCATGTAGCCGCTGCCGGTGCCGATCTCCAGGATACGGTCGCTGGGCTTGACGGCGAGCTCCTGCAGCATGCGCGCTTCGACCCTGGGCGCCAGCATGGCTGCACCATGGCCGAGCGGGATCTCCATGTCGACAAAAGCGAGACTGCGATACTGCGCGGGCACGAACTCCTCGCGCCGCACCGTAAACAGCAGATCGAGCACTTCCTGGTCCAGCACTTCCCACGGCCGGATCTGTTGCTCGACCATGTTAAACCGCGCGCGTTCTGTGGGTATCTGTGTATTCATGGCTGATGCAGGGTAGGGGGGCTGAATACGGGTTTCGGGGCTTGCAATTATCGCATAAATCCAGTAGCGTCATTGTCTACACGTTAGGGGTCCTTGATCAGGATCAGGGATTCAGGAGATTTCTGAATCCCGCCTCCCGGTCAGGGTGAGAGAGTCCCTTACAACCTGATACGGGTAATGCCGTCGTAGGGAAGCGTGGTGCGGGTTTCCTCTCCCACCTCCTTGCCTCAAGGCAGTGCCTGGGCGCAGCCTGCGCACACCGTGTTGCGCGCTATTCGAGAGGAGCATCAGCATGAACGCCAATCCCAAATTTCTCAGCGCCACCGCGCACGTCGATGCAGCCGCGGTGCAGCCGCTGCCCAACTCCCGCAAGGTCTATGTGCAGGGCTCGCGGCCTGACCTGCAGGTGCCGATGCGCGAAATCAGCCAGTCGGATACGCCGGCCGAGATGGGCGCGGAAAAGAACCCGCCGATTTACGTCTACGATACCTCGGGTCCTTATACCGATCCGGCGGTGAAAATCGACATTCGTTCGGGGCTCGCGCCGCTGCGCGAAAAATGGATAGCGGAGCGCAACGACACCGAGCGCTTGCCGGACCTGACCTCCGAATACGGGCGCCGCCGCGCGCTGGACGCCAAACTCGCCGAACTGCGTTTTAACCTGAAGCGCCAGCCGCGCCGTGCCAAACCGGGCATGAACGTGTCGCAAATGCATTACGCCCGCAAAGGCATCATTACGCCGGAGATGGAATACATCGCGATCCGCGAGAACCAGCGCCGCGACGGGCTCACCGAATTGATCACCCGCCAGCATGCGGGGCAAAGCTTCGGCGCCGCCATTCCCAAGGTGATGACGCCGGAATTCGTGCGCGACGAAATCGCGCGCGGCCGCGCCATTATTCCCGCCAACATCAATCACCCGGAAACCGAGCCGATGATTATCGGCCGCAACTTCCTGGTCAAGATCAACGCCAATATCGGCAACTCCGCGCTGTCGAGTTCGATAGCCGAAGAAGTCGAGAAGATGACGTGGTCGACGCGCTGGGGCGGCGACACGGTGATGGATTTGTCGACCGGCAAGAATATCCATGAGACGCGCGAGTGGATCATCCGCAATTCACCGGTGCCTATCGGCACGGTGCCGATTTACCAGGCGCTCGAGAAAGTGGACGGCCGCGCCGAGGAACTGACGTGGGAAATGTTCCGCGATACGCTGATCGAACAGGCCGAACAGGGCGTCGATTACTTCACCATCCACGCGGGTGTGCGCCTCGCTTATATTCCGATGACCGCGAAACGCATGACCGGGATCGTTTCCCGCGGCGGTTCTATCATGGCGAAGTGGTGCCTCGCGCATCACCAGGAATCGTTCCTCTATACGCATTTCGAGGACATCTGCGAAATCATGAAGGCGTACGACGTCAGCTTCTCGCTCGGTGACGGGCTGCGCCCGGGATCGGGCTATGACGCCAACGACGAAGCGCAGATCGCGGAGTTGAGGACGCTCGGCGAGTTGACCGACGTCGCCTGGAAGCACGACGTGCAGGTGATGATCGAAGGCCCGGGCCATGTGCCTATGCATCTGATCAAAGAGAACATGGATCTGCAGTTGAAGTACTGCAAGGAGGCGCCGTTCTACACGTTAGGACCGCTCACCACCGATATCGCTCCCGGCTACGATCACATCACGAGTGCGATCGGCGCGGCGATGATAGGCTGGTACGGCACTGCGATGCTGTGCTATGTGACGCCGAAAGAACATCTCGGCCTGCCCGACAAGAACGACGTCAAGGACGGCATCATGGCGTACAAGATTGCGGCGCACGCCGCGGATCTGGCGAAAGGGCACCCCGGCGCGCAGATCCGCGACAATGCTCTGTCGAAAGCACGCTTCGAATTTCGCTGGGAAGACCAGTTCAATCTCGGGCTCGACCCCGACAAGGCCAAAGAGTTCCACGACGAGACGCTGCCGCAGGAAGGCGCCAAGCTCGCGCACTTCTGCTCGATGTGCGGGCCGCATTTTTGCTCCATGAAGATCACGCAGGACGTGCGCGATTACGCGGCGCAACAAGGTCTCGACGCGCAAACGGCGCTCGCCAAAGGGATGGAAGAAAAAGCCGCGGAGTTCGTGAAGCGGGGCGCCGAGATCTACAGCAAGGTCTGAGTTTGGGAGCGGTTTAACCGCTACAATGGCAGGCTATGGATTTAGCGCTGCTGCTGAAGGCCCTGATACTGGGCGTGGTCGAGGGGCTGACCGAATTTCTGCCGGTGTCGAGCACCGGCCACCTGATCCTCGCCAGCGATCTGCTCGATTTCAACGACGAGAAGGGCAAGGTATTCGAGATCGTCATCCAGACCGGCGCGATGCTGGCGATCGTCTGGGAGTACCGCGCGAAATTTGCCGGAGTGATTGCGGGCCTCACACGTGACCGCCAGGCGCGGCAGTTCGTAATAAATCTTGTAATCGCGTTCATCCCCGCCGCCGTGCTGGGGCTCGCGTTCGGGAGCTATATCAAGGCGGTGCTGTTCAAACCGGTGCCGGTTGCCATCGCGTTCATCGCCGGCGGCCTCGTGATCCTGTGGGCGGAGCGTCGCGAACATCGGATTACGGTGGAGTCGGTCGATGATATGCGCTGGACCGACGCGCTCAAAGTCGGCTGCGCGCAGGCATTTGCGCTGATTCCGGGCACTTCGCGCTCCGGCGCCACCATCATCGGCGGGTTGCTGTTCGGTCTGTCGCGGCGTGCAGCGACCGAATTCTCGTTCTTCCTTGCGGTGCCAACGCTGATTGCAGCCGGCGCATACGATTTCTACAAGCACCGCGCACTCTTCGACGCCGGCGACATCGGGGTTTTGACGGTCGGGACGGTGGCGTCGTTCGCGTCTGCGTTTCTGTGCGTGCGCTGGCTGTTGCGCTACATTGCGAGCCACGATTTCACCGTGTTCGCGTGGTACCGGATCGCGTTCGGGATCGTGGTGCTGGCGACCAGCTATACCGGCTGGATCAACTGGTCGGTGGGATAGAACCTAACTCTGCACCCACGGCAGTCCGGCTGCGCACCAGCCGCCGACGGTTTTGCGGTGACCGTTCGCGTCGCGGTCACCTTCGAATCCTTCGAGCACGTTATAGCACTCGCGGTAACCGGCCTGCGTTGCGAGCATCGCCGCGTGATGCGAGCGCCCGCCGCTGCGGCACATAAACATTACCGGCGCATGCTTGTCGGCTGCACCTTCGAGTTGCGGCAGGAACTCGGAGTTGCGCAGATTCCCTGGATAAAGCGAAAACTCGATTTCGAGGGCGCCGGGGACGCGCCCGATCCAGTCAAACTCCGCCCGGGTGCGCACATCGACGAGTTGCGCGCCCTTGACTTCCTGCCAGATTTCGAAAGCTTCGCGCGGAGTGAGCGCTCCGGCATAATTCAGTCCCATTTGGCGAGCGCGCTCGCGGGCGGTATTCAGTATTTCCTCAACGTCTGCCATTTCCACATCCAAAATTCGGGGTTCAAAGCCAAATCTTACACGAGTGGCGAATTTTGAATATTGCACTAAAATAGAGCAGAAAATTGGTAATCGCACTAAAATAGTGCGCAACACGTTGCTGTCGTGGCAGAAATGACTTGTGGCACAATGGCTTTGCTGCGTTCTCGATTGGCATATTTCGTGCTGAATCCTGCGCCCGGGGTATCAACGTTTCCATTAAACACGCTCAGTTAGGGAGAAAACAATGGCGGTTGCCGATGTAATGAAGATGGTCAAAGACAACGAAGTCAAGTTTGTCGATTTCAGGTTTACGGATACGCGTGGCAAGGAGCAGCACGTGTCGGTTCCCGTCAAGGCATTTAACGAGGAGAAATTCACCGACGGTCATGCATTTGACGGCTCGTCGATCGCCGGCTGGAAAGGCATTGAGGCCTCCGACATGCTGCTGATGCCCGATCCTGATTCGGCACGCATGGATCCGTTCACCGACGAACCGGTGCTCAACATTACTTGCGACGTGATTGAGCCGTCGGACGGCAAAGGCTACGACCGCGACCCGCGCTCGATTGCGAAGCGCGGCGAGGCCTATCTCAAGTCGACCGGCCTCGGCGACACGGCTTATTTCGGACCTGAGCCCGAGTTCTTCATTTTCGATTCGGTGACCTGGAACGTCGACATGTCGGGCTGTGCGGTCAAAATCAAGTCGGAGGAAGCGCCCTGGTCATCGGGCGAGGAATACGAAGGCGGGAACATGGGGCACCGCGCCCCGGTAAAGGGCGGCTATTTCCCGGTGCCGCCGATGGACACGCTGCAGGACATCCGCAACGCGATGTGCCTCGCGCTCGAGCAGCAGGGCGTCGAGGTCGAAGTGCATCACCACGAAGTCGCAGCCGCCGGTCAGAACGAGATCGGCACCAAGTTTGAAAAACTCGTCAAGCGCGCCGACTGGATGCAGATCCTCAAGTATACGGTGCACATGGTCGCCGCCTCCTACGGCAAGACCGCGACTTTCATGCCGAAGCCGATCGTCGGCGACAATGGTTCGGGCATGCATGTCCACCAGTCGATCTGGAAAGGCGGCCAGAACCTGTTCTCCGGCAACGGCTATGCCGGCCTGTCTGAATTCGCGCTGTTCTATATCGGCGGCATCATCAAACACGCCAAGGCATTGAATGCGATCACCAATCCGGGCACCAACTCCTACAAACGGCTGGTTCCGGGCTTCGAGGCGCCGATCAACCTCGCCTACTCCTCGCGCAATCGCTCGGCGGCATGCCGTATCCCGTACGTGACCAATCCGAAGGCGCGCCGCGTCGAGGTACGGTTCCCGGATCCGACCTGTAATCCCTATTTCGCCTTTACCGCGATGATGATGGCGGGTCTCGACGGAGTGCAGAACAAAATCCACCCCGGCGACCCGATCGACAAGAACCTTTACGATCTGCCGGCCTCGCAGGCCAAGAAAGTACCGAACGTATGCTCATCGCTCGAGATGGCGCTTGAGCACCTCGAGAAGGACCACGAGTTTCTGACTCGCGGCGGCGTGTTCTCGGACGACATGCTCGATGCCTACGTCGCGCTCAAGCAGGAAGAGGTCACCCGCTTCCGCATGACCACTCATCCGGTCGAGTTCGACATGTATTACAGCTTGTAAGCACTGACCAATGCAGTACCGGACAGGGCGGGCATACCCGCCCTGTTGCGTTTGAGCGGGTTGTAGAAAAGCCGGGCAACGTTGTAAATAGTGTTGTTATGACATAGACTTAGCCGAACAATCCGGCTTTGGATTGTCAACCGCGGACGATGTTGATCGTTGCGGTTGAGAACTGCTCCGGGGATCGCAATGAGAATGTGGTTGTTGATGGTGGTGGCGTTTGCGGCGGAGTTTGCGCACGCCGAGATGTGGAAGTGCGTCGATCAGGACGGCAATACCCGCTATACCAACGTCAAGTCCGATGCCAAGGGGTGTAAAGCCTTGAATCTCGAACCAATCAATACCGCGACCGCCCCGGCCGTCCCCGCCCCAGCAGCCAAGGTGCAGCAAAAGCCCGCCAACTTTCCCAGCGTCGGTAGCGATACCCAGCGACAACGCGATGCGGGCCGGCGCAAGATCCTGGAACAGGAACTGGCGCAGGAACAACAGCAGCTTGAACTCGCGAAAAAACAGCTCGCCGAGCAGCAGGGCACGCGTCTGGGGAGCGAAAAGAACTTTGCGCGGGTCGAAGAGCGGCTCAAGCCCTATGAAACCAGGGTCCGGCTGCACGAGGGCAATGTCGAGAGCCTCAAGAAGGAACTCGCTAACAGCCGATAGCCGACGCGCGCCCCGCCGCAAGGCGGGCTGGCCATTTCCCACGCCGGGTTGTCACTATTCCGCCGCCGCATACTATCCGCTGGCGCGCTTTTTGCTCAACTTACCCCTTTTGTTTTCCAGACGATGGCGGCCGCAACGTTAGCAGGACTCGATCTACTCGCGACCGCGATCATGCTGGTTGATCGGGAGTTGCACGTGCGTTACGCGAATCCCGCCGCGGAAAATCTGTTTGAACTGAGCGCCACGGCGCTGGTGGACCAAAAGCTGGCGGACATCTTTTCAGACGATCGCGTGCTCGCGGGCGCGATCGAGTACGCGCGTGCCAACAACTGCAGCTACACCGAGCACGACCTCGAACTGGGCGCGGCTGGGCATGAAAAACTGCATTTGAGCTGCACCGTCTCGCCCGTCGAAATGGATGGTGGACGTTCTGCTCTCGTATCGCTGCTCGAATTCCGTCATATCGAGCAGCAGTTGAAGGTCTCGCGCGAGGAGCGCCTGCTCGAGCAAAGCCAGGCCAATCGCGAGTTGATCCGCAACCTCGCGCACGAGATCAAGAATCCGCTCGGCGGCATCCGCGGCGCCGCACAACTGCTCGAGCGAGAGCTCGATCGCCCCAACCTGCACGAATATACCCAGGTGATCATGAAGGAAGCCGATCGCCTGCAGTTGCTGATGGACCGTCTGCTCACGCCACATCGCCTGCCGCAGAAGGCGCCGCTCAACATCCACGAAGTACTCGAGCGGGTACGCAGCCTGATAATCGCGGAGTATCCGCAGGGTATCGCGATCCAGCGCGATTATGACACCAGTCTGCCGCTGCTGGAGGGCGACCGCGAGCAATTGATCCAGGTGGTTCTCAACATCGTGCGCAACGCGGCGCAGGCCATGAGCGGCACCGGACAGATTACGCTCAGGACACGGGTGGCGCGCCAGGCGACGTTCGCGCGCAGGCGCTACCGGCATGCGCTGGAACTCCAGATCATCGATACCGGACCGGGGATCGCCGAGGATATTCGCGAGCGTATCTTCTTCCCGCTGGTATCCGGCCGCGAAGGCGGCAGCGGACTCGGGCTCACGCTGGCGCAGACCTTTGTGGCTCAGCACCACGGCACGATCACGTTCGAGAGCGGGCCCGGCGGCACGACTTTCACGCTGTTGCTGCCCATCGATTACAGCGAGCACGCGAGACCGGGAACCGGAAATGGGCAATAATAAATGGCGTTCGGGCGGCGCTGACTATTCACCAATCACCATTGGCTAATCACCGAACTTATGAAACCAGTCTGGGTTGTTGACGACGATCGCTCGATACGCTGGGTGTTCGAAAAAGCGCTGGCGCGCGAGAATATCGCGTTCAAGACGTTCGCCTCGGCGGATGAGGCGCTCGGCATGCTCGCCAGCGAGGCGCCGCAGATCATCGTCAGCGACATCCGCATGCCCGGCGAGTCGGGGCTCAAACTGCTGCAGCAGGCGCGGGAACGTTTTCCGCACCTGCCGGTTATCATCATGACCGCCTATTCCGACCTCGAGAGCGCGGTTGCGGCATTCCAGGGCGGCGCCTACGAATACCTGCCGAAGCCATTCGATGTCGACCATGCGGTGGAATTGGTCCGGCGCGCGCTGGAAGAGAGCCTGCGCCAGGATGAGGTGCCGCAAGCCGTGGAAACGGCGCCGGAAATTCTCGGGCAGGCGCCGGCGATGCAGGACGTATTCCGGGTCATCGGCCGGCTGTCGCAATCGCACGCAACCGTGCTGATTACCGGCGAGTCGGGCAGCGGCAAGGAGCTGGTGGCGAGTGCGCTGCATCGCCACAGCCCGCGCGCGACGAAGCCCTTCATTGCGATCAATACGGCGGCGATTCCAAAAGACCTGCTCGAGTCGGAGCTGTTCGGCCACGAGCGCGGTGCGTTTACCGGTGCGCAGAGCATGCGGCGCGGCCGGTTCGAGCAGGCCGATGGCGGCACCTTGTTTCTCGACGAAATCGGCGATATGCCCTCCGAGCTGCAGACGCGGCTGCTGCGCGTGTTGTCCGACGGCCAGTTCTATCGCGTCGGCGGCCACCAGCCGATCAAGGTCAATGTACGCGTGATCGCGGCGACCCACCAGGACCTCGAGGCGCGCGTCAAGCAGGGGCTGTTCCGCGAAGACCTGTTCCATCGGCTTAACGTGATTCGGCTACGGCTGCCCGCGCTGCGGGAACGTCGCGAGGACATTCCGCTGCTGGTCAGGCATTTTCTCGCCAAAAGCGCGCGCGAACTCGGCGTCGAAGCCAAGCGCCTGTCGGATGCGGCGTTGAAATTCCTGGCGGCACAGGATTTTCCGGGCAACGTGCGCCAGCTCGAGAACCTCTGCCATTGGCTCACGGTGATGGCACCGGGGGTCAATATCGAAATCAAGGACCTGCCGTCCGAGCTGCGCGTCGCCGCGGGTGCTGCGCCCGAGCAAAACTGGGTCAGCGCGCTCGAGCGTGAAGTCGCGGATGCGCTCAATCGTGGCGAGTCGGGTTTGATGGACGTGCTCGGACCGCAATTCGAGAAGGCGTTGATTACGCGTGCGCTCGCCCACACCGGCGGCCGCCGCATCGAAGCCGCAAACCTGCTCGGTCTCGGCCGCAATACGCTGACGCGCAAAATCCAGGAATTGGGGCTCGACGCTGACGACAAGCCGGACTAAGGAAGCCCGCCGTCATGCCGGTGAATGCCAGGTCAGACTTCCAGGTCCACCCATACCGGCGCATGATCGGAGGGGCGCTCCGACCTGCGGGGCTCGACGTCGATGTTGCAGACGCGACACGCGGGCGCGAGGCTCGCGCTCACGAGTATGTGATCGATACGCAGGCCCATCTTGCGCCTGAAGGCTTGCATGCGGTAATCCCACCAGGTGAACGATCCTGCAGGCTGCTCGAACAGACGGAAGCTGTCTTTGAGCCCGATGGCGAGCAGGTCCTGGAAAGCCTGGCGTTCAGGCGCGCTGCACAGCACCTGTCCCTCCCACGCTTTAGGGTCGTGCACATCCTGATCCGCGGGCGCGATATTGTAGTCGCCGACCACCACGAGCCGCGGGTTCGCAGCCAACTCGCGCTTGAGCCACGCGGTGGCCGCAGCCAGCCAAGCGAGCTTGTAGCGGTATTTGTCGGAGTCGACGCTCTGGCCGTTCGGCACATAGAGGCAAATCACGCGCAGCCCGCCTATCGTGGCGGCGAGCACGCGTTTCTGCGGATCGTTGTAGTCCGGAATTTCGGCCAGCGGCTCGCGCGCTGCATCGCGCGTGAGGATCGCGACACCGTTGTAGGTTTTCTGGCCGCTGTACAACGCCTGATAGCCCGCCGCCTGCAGTTCCGGCGCCGGAAATTTCACGTCCTCAAGCTTGGTTTCCTGCAAACACAGGACGTCAGGCTGATGCAACTTCAACCAGTCCAGGACCTGTGGCAGACGGACCTTTAACGAGTTGACGTTCCAGGTCGCGAGCCGCATGCGATTACTTGCCGGCGCCTGGGGCAGTCGTCACGGGTTTGGCGCCTGGGGCAGTCGTCGCGGGCTTGGCACCTGGCGCAGTCGCCGCGGGTTTGGCGCCCGGCGCGGCGGTGCTCGGATATCCCGCCTGGTCAAAGGCGGCGTCCCACTCCGTCGCGAGGTAACCCTTGAGGGTGCGCAGTTCGCCGACCAGCAGCAACGGCACTTCCATGCCGCCACCGGTGAGCTTCTTGAAGAGATCAGCCTCTTCCGGCTTTTGGGGATTCTTTTCCGTAAACGGAATGCCGCGCCTGGCGAGGTGCGCGCGCGCGCTTTTGCACGGGTTGCCGCACTCGGTGACGTAAAGCGTCACCGGGAAATTCTTCATCGCCTGCTGCATGCTGTACGACGGCCCGCGGGTTTCGACCACGCTGGTGGTGAGGCGTTTTTGCGTTACGTTCTTGACGTTCGGCGGCGGTGGTTGCTGGGTGTATTGTTTGACGCCCTTCTCATCGACCCATTCGTACACCTCCGCCGCGTGCGCCATCGCCGCCAGCCCGAGCAGGGCCACTATCGCCAATGCTTTCACCGCGTTACTCCGTTTCAAAATCAAAGCAGCATTAGTAGGGTGCGCTCGCGCACCAATTGCCGGATGGTGCGCGAGCGCACCCTACACTAGATAACTCTAACATAACGCTTGCCGCATCGGTACGGATGACATTACGTCATGCCGCTGCCTCAGCACCCTGACTGCCAGATCGGATGACATCGCTTCGGCAGCCTAGCGTCGTTCGTCCGGTCGCATCCCCAACGCAAGAACGTTGGGGCCCCTGCTCAGGGACTCATGCCGCTGTGCTTTAACAGCGCGTCGATTTTCGGCTCGCGGCCGCGGAACGCGACGAACGACTCGAGCGCCGGACGGCTGCCGCCGACGGCGAGGACTTCGTCGCGGAAGCGGCTGCCGGTCGCGGCGTCGAGCACACCGCGTTCCTCGAACAGGCTGTAGGCATCGGCCGACAGCACTTCCGCCCATTTATAACTGTAATAGCCGGCCCCGTAGCCGCCGGCGAAAATGTGCGAAAAACTGTTTGCAAACCGGTTGAATTCCGGCGGGATTATCACCGCGACCTGGCGCCGCACGGCGGCGAGCAGGTCCGCCACCGATTGCGTGCCGGCCGGATCGAAATCGCAGTGTAGATGCATGTCGAACAGCGCGAACTCGAGTTGCCGCACGGTTTGCAGCCCACTCTGGAAATTTTTTGCTGCAAGCATTTTGTCGAATAGTTCACGCGGCAGCGAAGCCAGTGTATCCACATGGCTCGTCATCGGTTGCAGTACGTCCCATTCCCAGCAGAAATTCTCCATGAACTGGCTCGGCAGTTCGACTGCGTCCCACTCGACGCCGTTGATGCCGGAGACGCCCAGCTGCTCGATGCGCGTCAACAAATGATGCAGCCCATGACCGAATTCATGGAACAGCGTGATCACTTCATCGTGGGTGAACAACGCCGGCCGCTTTCCACCGTTAACCTGGCCGACCGGCGCCGCGAAATTGCAGGTGAGATACGCGACCGGGGTCTGGATGCCATTCGCGATGCGGCGGCGCGTGATCGCGTCGTCCATCCACGCACCGCCGCGCTTCGACGGCCGCGCGTAGAGATCGAGGTAGAACTGCCCGATGGGATTGGAAGAACGGTCGCGGATGCTGAAGAAACGCACGTCGGGGTGCCACCCATTCGCGACGTCGGGCTCTATAGTGAGACCGTAGAGCGTTTCGATCAGCCGGAACATACCGGGCAGCACGCGGGTCTCGGGGAAATACTGTTTGACTTCCTGGTCGGAGAACGCATAACGCGCGATCCGCAGTTTTTCCGACGCGTAGGCGATGTCCCACGCGCCAAGCTCGTGGAGCGCCAGTTTTTCACGTGCGAATTGCTGGAGTTCCGCGAGGTCGCGTTCGGCGTAAGGCCTGGCTTTGGCGGCGAGATCGTGCAGGAACTGCAATACCTGCTGCGGCGACTCGGCCATTTTGGGCTCGAGCGAATATTCGGCGAAGTTGGCGTAACCGAGCAACTGCGCGAGTTCGCGGCGCAGCGCCACGATCTCGATAATCAGCGCAGTATTGTTCAACTCCACCGCTCCGAATTCTGCAGCGCGCGTGGAATAGGCGCGATACATCAGTTCACGCAGCGCGCGATCATCGGCGTATTGCATCACCGGCAGATAGGAAGGCGCGTGCAGCGTGAATTTCCAGCCCGCCTTGCTCTCCTGCTGCGCCGCTTCACGCGCCGTCTGCACGACGTCCGCCGGGATTCCCGCGAGCCCGGTTGCGTTGTCGACGTAATGCGCAAAGGCGTTGGTGGCGTCGAGCACGTTGTCGGAAAACCGCGAGGACAACTTGGAGAGTCGCTCGCGGATTGCAAGAAAGCGTGTTTTTTTGTCGGCGGACAGTTCGGCGCCGCCCAGCCGGAAATCGCGCAGTTCGTGCTCGATGATCGCGTGCTGCGCGCGGTTGAGACGCGCAAAATCCGGCGCGGCCTCAAGCTGCCTGAACTTCTCGAACAACCCCTGATGCTGACCGAGCTCGGTGTAATACTGCGTGATTTTCGGCAGGTTGGCGTTATAGACCTCGCGCAGCTCGGGGCTGTTCATCACCGCATTGAGATGGCCGACCTGGCCCCACGCGCGGTTGAGTTTTTCGTTGGCGTCCGCTAGCGGGGCTACGAACTCGTCCCAAGTCGGAGCGACCGGGTCAGCGGCAAGCCGTTCGATCAGCGCGCGGTTTGCAGACAGCAGTTCGTCAACGGCGGGTGTGACGAATTCGGGCTTGAACGCTGCAAAGCGTGGCAGCCCGGAAAAATCGAGCAGAGGATTCATAAGACGGGATTCCGGATGCGGTTGACGGCGCTCAATTGGACGCCGAAACCCGCGCAAGGTTCAGCACTCTAAACCGACTCGAAAACGACCTGGCCTTCGACCAGCGTGTAGCGCACCCGGCCTTTAACTTCAATGCCGATAAATGGCGTGTTTTTGCCCTGGCTTTTGAGCGCCTTCGCTGCGACTTTCCAGTAGCGCTCGGGATCGAATATGCAGATGTCGGCGCTGGCGCCCGGGGTCAGCCTGCCGGCGTCGATGCCGAGCACGCGCGCCGGGTCGGAGGTGACACGCGCGAGACCCTGCGCGAGCGGCAGGCGCGATTCTTCGGCCCATTTCAGCGTCAGCGGCAGCAGCAGCTCGATCCCGGTGGCACCGGTTTCAGCCTCGCCAAACGGCAGCTGCTTCGCGTCGTCGTCGACCGGCGCGTGATCCGAGCATAGCGCATCGACCGTGCCGTCAGCGAGTGCGGCACGCAGCGCATCGCGGTCGCGCTGGCTTCTGAGCGGCGGCGTAAGGTTGCAGTTGGGGTCGAAATAGCCGATGTCCATTTCGGACAGGTGCGCATGATGGATCGCGATGTCGCAACTCACCTTGAGACCCAGTTGCTTGGCCTGGCGCACCATGTCGACGCCTTCCGCGCTCGACAACCGGCATAGATGGACCCGCGCGCCAGTCTCACGCACGAGCAGCAGTATCGTCGACAGTGCGACGGTCTCCGCGCACACCGGGATCGCGGCCAGCCCGAGGCGGGTCGCGACCTGGCCGTCGTGCGCGACACCGCCTCGCGCAAGCCCTGCATCCTGCGGCCGCAGCCACACCGGAAAATCGAAGGTCGCCGCATATTGCAGCGCGCGTAACAGCAGTTGCGTGTCGGTGAGTGGCGCATCGGCGTGCGAAAACGCGACGCAGCCGGCGTCGGTGAGTTCCGCCATCTCGGTCAGGTGCGTGCCTTTGAGGCCGACGGTGAGAGCACCAATGGGGTAGACGTGCGCCTGATTGAGGTTCCGGGCGCGGAACTTGAGCATTTCGACCAGCCCCGGCTCGTCGAGCGGCGGATCGGTGTCGGGCGGGCAGGCGAGGCTGGTGACGCCGCCGGCCGCCGCCGCGTCCATTTCCGATTCGAGCGTCGCCATGTATTCGAACCCAGGCTCGCGCAGCCGCACCGCGAGATCGACCAGGCCGGGGCACACCACCAGGCCGCTGGCGTCCAGCGTGCGGTTGGCGTGGTAGCCCTGCGGGGGCGCGCCGATCGCGACGATCTTGCCCGCGGCAATGTACACGTCCTGCTGCGCATCGGTGCCGCTCGCCGGATCGATCAGCCGCCCGTTTTTGATATGGATTTTCATGGCAAAGGTTCAGTTGCCCGCCAGAATACTCATGACCGCCATGCGGATCGCGATGCCGAAGGTGACCTGCGGCAGGATCACCGACTGGCTGCCGTCGGCGACATCGGAATCGATTTCGACGCCACGGTTCATCGGCCCCGGATGCAGCACGATGGCATCGGGCTTGGCGAGCGCAAGCTTCTCGGCGGTCAATCCGTAGAACTTGAAAAACTCCTGCGGCGATGGCAAAAACGAGCCCTGCATGCGCTCGTTCTGCAGCCGCAGCATCATGATCACGTCGACGTCTTTCAGGCCCTTGGCCATGTCGTGATAAACGTGCACGCCGAGATTGTCGACGTTGGACGGCAGCAGCGTCTTGGGACCGATTACGCGCAGTTCCGGCACGCCGAGCGTGGTCAGCGCATGGATCTGCGAGCGCGCCACGCGCGAGTGCAGGATGTCGCCGACGATCGCCACCCGCAGATTGCGGAAATCCTGCTTGTAGTGGCGGATGGTGAACACGTCGAGCAGTCCCTGCGTCGGGTGGGCGTGGCGCCCGTCGCCGGCGTTGATGACGTGGATATCCTCGCCGACGTGGCGCGCGATCAGATACGGCGCGCCGCTCTCGCCGTGGCGCACGATAAACATGTCGGCCTGCATGGCTGCGAGGTTCGCCACCGTATCGAGCACGGATTCGCCTTTGCTCTGCGATGAGACGTTGACCGCGAGATTGATGACATCGGCCGACAGCCGTTTGGCGGCGATTTCGAACGTAGTGCGGGTACGCGTCGAAGGCTCGAAGAACAGGTTGAAAATCGCCTTGCCGCGCAGCAGCGGCACTTTTTTGACTTCGCGCTGGGTGACGCCGACGAAAGACTGCGCCGTGTCCAGGATCTGCCACAGTATCGCGGCCGGCAGCCCCTCGATCGACAACAGGTGATGCAGTTCGCCGTGCTGATTGAGTTGCGGGTTGTTGCTCAGGAACATTAGCTTGCCCGATTCCGGTTCAAGGTTGTTGCAGCGCGAGGCTCAGCCGACCCTGCGCATCGCGTTTGAGTTCGATGCTGTACTGTGACGGCAGCTCCAGCACCGTTCCCGTGAATTGCGCCGCGATCGGCAGCTCGCGCCCGCCGCGGTCGACGAGCGCCGCGAGCCGGATGCTCGCCGGCCGGCCGTAGTCGAACAGTTCGTTCATCGCCGCGCGTATCGTGCGCCCGGTGTAGAGCACATCGTCGACCAGGATCAGGTCGCGGCCTTCGACTTCGAACGGGATCGCGGACGGCATGACCTGGTGTTTGAGCCCCTTGTGCTGGAAATCGTCGCGGTAGAACGAGACGTCGAGCGAACCGTGCGGCACCTCCAGTTTCAGGTCCCGGTGCAGGCGTTCGGCCAGCCACGCACCGCCGGTGACGATGCCGATCAATCCGGTCTTCGCCGTGATGTGAGGGCGCATTTGCGCGGTGAGCGCGGCGAGCAGCTCTTCGGCGTCCGGCAGGGAGGGTTTGGCCATGGCCAGCTTCCGCTTACGCGCCGCCCGCAAAACGCACCGCACGCATCGCGGTATCGAAATAATCCTGCAATATTTCCTGCGCCGCGACCTGATCAACGCGCGCCTTGCGCTTGCGCGGCGCGACGCCAGCCGCGGTGAGGCTGGCCTCGGCCGCGGCCGAGGTCAAACGCTCGTCGACGAATGCGACCGGCAACCCGAAGCGCCCGGAAAGCTGCGCTGCGAACTTGCGCGCGAGCCGCGCCATTTCGTGTTCGGCGCCGCCGGAGAGCGGAACAGGGGCCGCGCCCTCGAGGTGGGCAGGCAGCCCGACCACGAATTGTGCCGGTCGCCATTCCTCGACCAGTGCCGCGATCGCTGCGAAACGGCGTTGCCGGTCCGCGGCATCGATCATCGTCAGCGGATGCGCGATGCCGACCGCCGTATCGCCGACCGCGACGCCGATGCGCCTCTCGCCGAAGTCGAACGCGAGCACGGTGGTGCCCGCACCGTGAGGCATGAGGCGTGAGGCGTGAGGCGGGTCAATGCGATGCATTTGCGTTCTCCTCACGCTTTTATGCATGTCCCGCATTCTCCGAGAGGCTGGCGTAGTCGACGCCGAGCAGTTCCATCGCTGCCGCCAGCCGTTGCTCGGGCGGCAGCTCGAACATCACGTCCGGCCGCGCTGCCACGGTAAGCCAGGCGTTCTGCGAGAGTTCGTGTTCGAGCTGGCCTGGTGCCCAGCCGGCGTAACCGAGCGTGATCAGAATCTGCTGCGGGCCCTCGCCGCGCGCCACCGCCTGCAGGATGTCTTTCGAGGTGGTGAGGCCGATTTTCGAGCTCACTGCGAGCGTGGACTGCCATTGGCCGACCGGCTCGTGCAGCACAAAACCGCGGTCGGTTTGCACCGGACCGCCGAAATGGATCGGAATCACACCGCATTGTTTGGCGGTGATCGGAATGCTGACCTGCGCCAGCAGCTTGGACAGCGTCATGTTGAGCGGGCGGTTGACCACCAGGCCGAGCGCACCCTGCTCGTTATGCTCGCAGATATAGGTGAGAGTCTTGGAAAAATTCGGATCGACCATGGCGGGCATGGCGATCAGGAAGTGCTGCGTAAGGTTCACTGATTGCATGTGTTCCTGGGTGTCCGTTCCGGCAGCGCTTGGGTCGGGCGAGACAGCGACATTGTAAACGGGTGGCCGGCCTTCCACAATTGATTATATTCGGATTTCATGGGACCCGGGGCTACCGGCGCCAGAACGCGGGCGTGAAGATGATCAGCAGCGCGAACAACTCGAGCCGGCCGAGCAGCATTGCGATGGTGCAGACCCAGGTCTGGAAGTCCGTCAATATTGCATAAGTGGTGGCGGGACCCACCTGGTTCAACCCCGGGCCGGTATTGTTGATGGATGCGATTACCGCCGAAAATGCCGTGATGAAATCAACGCCGGTGACGAGCAACAGGAACGTCATCACGGTTACACAGGCACCGTAGATCGACATGAACGCGAGCACCGCGAAGACGATCTGGTTGGGCACCACGCGGCCGCCGAGCTTGACCGGCACCTGTGCGTTCGGGTGCACCAGCTTTACCATCTCGCGCAGCCCCTGCTGTACCAGCAAGCGGGCGCGGATCATCTTGATGCCGCCGCCGGTCGAGCCCGAGCTCGAGGCGAAACAGCATAAGAACAGCATCCACAGCGGCGCGAATGCCGGCCACAGGTTGAAGTCCGTGTTGGAGTAGCCGGTGGTGGTCGCAATCGAGACGGTGTTGAAGCTCGCATAACGCAGCGCTCCCGGAAGATCGGCATAAACGCCGTTCAGCCACAGAAAGAGCGCGATGCCGGCTGAGCTCGCGAGCGTCACCAGCACGAACATGCCGGCTTCGGGATCGGTGCGATACGGCCGAAGATTGCGTTCGCGCCAGGCAGTAAAATGAGTCGCGAAATTGATACCCGCGACCAGCATGAACACGATGGTGACGCCTTCGATCAACGGCGAATTGAAAAAGCCGTAACTGTCGTCGTGCGTCGAAAAGCCCCCGAGGCCCATGGTCGTAAACGCATGGCACACGGCGTCGAACCACGTCATGCCCGCGAGCCGGTAGGTGATGATGCAGCTCAACGTAATGCCGGCATAGACCAGCCACAGCCCTTTGGCGGTTTCGGTGATGCGCGGCGTGAGCTTGGCATCCTTCATCGGGCCCGGCGTCTCGGCCTTGTAGAGCTGCATGCCGCCGACGCCGAGCAGCGGCAGGATTGCGACCGCGAGCACGATCAGTCCCATGCCGCCCAGCCATACCAGCTCGCAGCGCCAGAAGTTTATCGATGGCGGCAGCTGGTCGAGGTTCGACAGCACCGTTGCGCCGGTGGTGGTGACCCCGGACACGGTTTCGAAATAGGCGTCGGTGAAGCTCAGACCGTCGATGTAGAACATCAGCGGCAGCGTCGCGAACGCCGGCAGTATCGTCCATACCATGAACACCAGCAGGAAGCCGTCGCGCGGCCGCAGCTCGCGTTGCCGGTGAATGGTGGTGAGCCTCATCAGCGCGCCGGAAGCGAAGGTAATGACCATGGATTCGCCATACATCAACAGCGCCGCGTCGTCATAAATGTAAGCGACGATCAGCGGCGCCGCCATGGTCAGCGCGAAGATCATCACTACCGTGCTGAACACGTTGACGACCGGCGCAATGCGGTACACGGCAGTGGGAAACATCAGGGCTAGGGCCCGGAATCAGCCGGCCGGCGTGGTCACAGGAAGCCGACGCCGACCTGGAACAGTTTTTCGACGTTCGGCACCATGCGCTTGTTGACGACGAACACGATCACGTGGTCATCGGGCTCGATCACGGTGTCATGGTGCGCGAAAATCACTTGCACCTCGCGCTCCGCCGCCACTTGGCCGTCGCTGCGTCCGGCGCCCGGTGGCCCGGGCTGCCGCACGATGGCGCCGATGGTCGTGCCTTTTGGCAGGCTGATTTCCTCGACGCGCCGCCCGACGACTTGCGATGACTTGTAGTCGCCGTGCGCGATCAATTCGAGCGCCTCGGCCGCGCCGCGCCGCAAGCTGTGCACGGCGACGCAATCGCCGCGCCGCACGCGCGCGAGCAGCGTGCCGATCGTGGCCTGCGCCGGTGAGATCGCAACGTCGATCTGTCCCGCCTGCAGCAGGTTCACGTAGGAGCCGCGATTGATCAGGGCGACGACTTTGCGCGCGCCGAGGCGCTTGGCGAGCAGCGCCGACATGATGTTGTTCTCGTCGTCGTTGGTGACCGCGCAGTAGAGATCCATCTCCGCGACGTTTTCCGCCTCCAGCAATTCCTGGTCGGTGACATCACCAGTGAGCACCAGGGCGCGGTCAAGTTGTGCCGCGAGGCGCTCGGCGTTGACCTTGTTGTGTTCAATGATCTTGACCTGATAGTGCCTCTCGAGCGCGTGGGCGAGACGCTGGCCGATGTTGCCGCCGCCGCCGATCATCACGCGCCGGATCGGCCGGTCCATGCGCCGCAACTCGCGCATCACGCCGCGGATATCTTCGGTCGCCGCGATAAAAAAGATTTCGTCGCCCGCCTCGATCACGGTATTGCCTTCGGGAATGATGGAAGCGTCCTGGCGGAAGATCGCGGCAACGCGCGTGTCGACGTTCGGCATGTGCGCGCGCAGGTGCTGCAGCTCATGGCCGACCAGCGGCCCGCCGTGGAACGCGCGTACCGCGACCAGGCTCACCTTGCCGTCGGCGAACTCGAGTACCTGGAGTGCTTCCGGAAATTCGATCAGCTTGACGATGTAATCGGTGATGATCTGCTCGGGACAGATCGCGATATCCACCGCGAAGCCGTCGGCGCCGAATATCTCCTTGTGCGCCAGATAATCGGCGGCGCGGATACGGGCGATGCGGGTCGGCGTGTTGAACAGCGTCGCGGCGAGCTTGCAGGCAACGAGATTGGTTTCATCGCTGCGCGTCACCGCGAAAATCATGTCGGCGTCAACGGCGCCGGCCTCGGCCAGGACCGCCGGATGGGCCGCGTTGCCGACAACCGTGCGTAGATCAAGGCGGTCCTGAAGATACTTGAGGCGCGCCGCATCGGTGTCGACTATCGTGATGTCGTTGGCTTCCGAAACCAGGCTTTCGGCGACTGACGCGCCGACCTGTCCGGCGCCAAGGATGAGAATTTTCAAGCCAGCCGCCTTTCGGCTGTGGCAAACGAACGCGATTGTAGTCCTGTTTGCGCCGGGGGTAAAAGGCCAGGCTCAGGATACACGGTGCCGGCGGCGTAGAGGGGCGCTGTGGCATAATTCGCCGCATGCGGCGCGCTCACGGCAATCTTACGCGCATTCATGTGCCAGCAACGCTCGCGCCTGGCGCCGTCGTAGCGCTGCCGCCTGCCGCGGCGCATCACCTCGTGCACGTGCTGCGCGCCGCAGTGGGCGATGAAGTCGCCGTTTTCCGTGACGGCGTCGAATTTGCCGCCACCGTCACCCGCATCGACAAGCACGCGGTCACCGTCAAGCTTGTTTCCGGAGAGGCGATCGACCGCGAAACGCCGCTTGCCTGCGTGCTGGCACAGGCGATCTCGAGCGGCGAGCGCATGGACCTCACGCTGCAGAAGGCGGTCGAGCTCGGTGTCTCCAGCGTGCAGCCGTTGTACAGCGAGAGGAGCGTAGTGCGGCTCGACGCCGAGCGCGCCGGCAAGCGCGTCGAGCACTGGCGGCAGGTGCTGATCTCGGCGTGCGAGCAGTGCGGGCGCAACATCATCCCCGGACTCGCCGCACCAGTGCAGGTTATTGATTGGCTGGGGGCGCTGCCGGTGGCGGGCACGGGCGAATTGCGCGTGCTGCTTTCGCCGCACGCGACTACCCGTCTTGCCGATCTGGAGCGGCCGTGCAGCGTGACTTTGCTCGCGGGACCCGAAGGCGGATACACCGCGGTTGAGGTCGATCTCGCGCAACAGCGCGGCTTCGTCGCGGTGCGACTCGGGCCGCGCGTGTTGCGCACCGAAACCGCCGCACTCGCGGCGCTCGCCGCGATCAATACGCTCTGGGGCGATTTCTAGCAGCTTGACGAGAACCGCACAATCCGTTCGTAAAACCGGATGGTTTCCACGCCGGTCCCCGCGCCTCGCGCAATCCCCCCGATGGTCAAATGGTCTTGCATAGTGTGAACGCCTTTGCGGCCAATTTTGGAGGAGAGTATATTTATCGGACATTGTTCGAGAGGGCGTCAACCAACAACGGCAAGGAGTGAATCACCATGGCCATTGCCTGTCCGATAGATTTGGACACACGGAAGCTGCATGATGAAATCCAGCTCGGCGGAATCGGCTTCCAAGACGTCGAGCTCCGCGAGCGATTCGATCCGTTCCGCGCTACGACCAAAGAGTCCGTGGCGCGCAAGTTCGGCGTCGTTGGCGTGAACGTTTATGCCCGAAAACCGAATTGAAATCTTATAGGAGGAAGCGATGAAGTTTTTCTACATTTCAAGCCACGGAACAGAGGATCCAACCCGAGCCACGTTGTCCTTTCTTATGGCGAAAGGGGCCAAGGAGGCGGGACACGACGTGGAGATCGCGCTCATGGGGGACGCCGTCGTTCTGTTCAACGACGGGATGGCATCGAGCGCGCAGGGCGTCGGTATGCCGCCGCTCAAGGAGCTGATGCAGTTCGCGCGCGACAACAGCATTCCCGTCTATGGATGAGGCGCTTGCTGCCGCGGCCGTGGAGTCGCGGAAGACCTCGTGAAGAGCTGGTCGGGGACAGGCTACCTTACCCCCAAGACGCTTGCTGAGAAGGTGGCGGCGGCGGACCGCGTCGTATCGTAGCTGCTGGCTGCCAGCGGCTGGCCGCCTTTGCGCGCACGTCCGCGGGGTTCCGGACGTCGCGCAGCGAATAGCCCGCCATGTACGACACGTAACCCGGCACCAGCGGCAGCACGCAAGGAGACAGAAACGATACGATCCCTGCGGCGAATGCCGTCAACATTGCGATGGCTGATAATTCGTTCATAGCTTAACGCGATTGAGCCGCAACGCGTTGGTGACCACGGAGACCGAGCTTAGCGCCATGGCAGCGCCGGCGAAGATCGGCGACAGCAGCAGGCCGAAAGCCGGGTAGAGCACGCCGGCGGCAACCGGAATGCCGAGTGCGTTGTAGCCGAATGCGAAAGCGAGATTCTGGCGGATGTTGCGCATCGTGGCGCGCGACAGCACGGCGGCGCGCGCAATGCCACGCAAGTCGCCCTTGACAAGAGTAACGCCGGCGCTTTCCATCGCGACATCGGTTCCCGTACCCATGGCAATGCCGACGTCGGCCTGCGCGAGTGCCGGCGCATCATTGATGCCGTCACCCGCCATCGCGACCTTGCGTCCCGCGGCCTGCAGGCGCTTCACGTGGCCTGCCTTGTCTTCAGGCAGCACTTCGGCGAGCGCTTCGTCGATGCCAAGTGTTAAGGCGACCGCGTCGGCGGTGCGCTTCGAATCACCGGTCAGCATCACGATGCGTACGCCCGAGCGCTTGAGCGCCGCAATCGCGTCCTGGGTGCTTTCCTTGATCGGATCGGCGACCGCGGCGATCCCGGCGGCGATGCCGTCTATAGCGAAGAAAACCACCGTCTTTGCCTCCGCACGCCAGGCTTCCGCACGTTCTTCCCAACGCTGCGTATCGACGCCCCGCTGAGAGAGAAAGTTGCGGCTGCCCACGAGCACGCGCTTGCCATCGATATCCGCTTGCACGCCGAGACCGTTTACGGCGTCGAATGCTCCCGCCGGCTGCGGCGTCAGGCCGCGCGCCTTGGCGCCCTCGACGATCGCGAGCCCTATCGGGTGTTCGGAAAGCTGCTCCACACCGGCGACGAGCGCGAGCGCTTCATTTTCCGGGATACCTTCAGCGACAAAATCAGTCAGCGCGGGATGGCCGAGTGTCAGCGTGCCGGTCTTGTCCACCACCACTGTGTCGATGTCGCGCATGCGCTCGATCGCCTCGGCATTGCGGAACAGGATGCCGGCGCGCGCGCCTTGCCCCATAGCCACGGTCATCGAGATGGGTGTGGCGAGGCCGACGGCACAGGGACAGGCGATGATCAAAACCGCAATCGCGTTGAGAAACGCGTACGCGAATTTAGGCTCCGGACCGAAGAACCACCACGCGAGCGCCGTGACGACGGCAATCACCACCACGATCTGGACAAAATACGCGGCAATGATGTCGGCGAGCCGCTGGATCGGTGCGCGCGTGCGTTGCGCTTCCCCCACCATGTGAACGATGCGTGCCAGCAAAGTGTCCGCGCCCACCCGCTCGGCGCGGATAACCAACGAGCCATTGCCGTTCACGGTTGCACCGGTGACCTTGTTGCCAACGGCTTTGGCCACCGGCACGGGCTCGCCCGTGATCATGGATTCGTCTACCCGGCTCGTGCCTTCGAGTACCGTGCCGTCCACCGGTACCTTTTCACCCGGCTTCACACGCAGGCGGTTGCCGACCGTGACGGTCTCCAATGGCACCTGTTCCTCGGTACCGTCGTCGCGCAGGCGCCATGCGAGGTTGGGCGCAAGCTTCAGCAGTTGTTGAATCGCCTGGCTGGTCTGTCCCATCGCGCGCAACTGCAGGAAGTCGCCCAGTATCACCAGTGTCACAATCACCGCGGCCGCCTCGAAATAAGTCCCCACCGCGCCATCGTGCTCGCGGAATTCTGGCGGAAACAGGCCAGGGAAAAACACTGCGGCGAGGCTGAATAGGTATGCAAGCCCCACCCCAAGCCCGATCAGCGTATACATGTTGAGCGCGCGATGTACCAGCGAGAACCAGAATTTGCGCAGGATCGGCCAGCCTACCCACAGCACGACGGGCGTGCCCAGCACAAACTCGATCCAGCCGCGTGGCCGCGGCTGAAGGCCGAACAGCTCATGAATGCCGATCATCGGCGACATGGCGAGCACCACGAGCGGGATTGAAAGCGCGACCCCGATCCACAGCCGCCGCGTGAGATCGCGCAACTCGGAATCGTCGGCTTCACCTCCGCCTGTGCCCACGATCGGCACCAGCGCCATGCCGCAGAGCGGGCAATCGCCCGGCGCATCGCGCACGATCTCCGGGTGCATCGGGCACGTATAGACAGTTCCCGGCGGCACTGCGCCCGCGACGGCAGGCATGTCATGGACGTTACCCGGTGACTCCTGCGCTGTTTGCGCGTGGTGATGTGCGTGTCCAGAGTGCGCCGTGCCACCAGCAGGCGGCGGTGCATCAACGTACGCGGACGGGTTCGCCTCGAATTTCTGTTTGCAGCCGGGGGAGCAGAAGTAATAACTTCTGCTCCCGAACACGCTGCTTCCTGCCGCAGTTCGCTCGTCGACCTGCATGCCGCATACCGGATCAGTTGCCATTGTCTTACCTCGGCTCCTTTATCGCTTTACTTGCACCAAACCCGGGAAAGAACGCGGGCGTGTTCGCCTCGTAGCGGGTGTAAGCCTCCCCGAATTCCGTGCGTGCGTCGCGCTCTTCACGCCGCGCCAGATGTAAGTACATGAACACCAGGATCGGGAACATCGCGAGCGTGACGAGCGTCGGCCACTGAAATAAAAACCCGGTCATGATCAGAATGAAGCCCACGTACTGAGGATGCCGCACGCGCGCGTAAGGTCCGGTCGTCGCAAGCCTGTGATGGCGCTGCGCCGCATATAACACCTTCCATGCCGAGGCAAGCAGCCAGAAGCCCGCGCCAATCAGAATGGTGCTGATGATATGAAAAGGCCCGAAATGAGGGTTGGTCTTCCAGCCGAAAATCGTTTCGAGCAGGTGACCTGCGTCGTGCGACATCCAATCGATGCCGGGGAAGCGCGTTGACAGCCAGCCCGATAGCAAATAGATCGTCAGCGGAAAGCCATACATTTCGGTAAACAACGCAACCAGAAAAGCCGAGAATGCGCCGAACGAGCGCCAATCACGCGACGATTGGGGTTTGGCAAAGCTGAAGGCGAAGATGATGAACACCAGCGAATTGATGATAACCAGTGACCAGAGCCCGTAGGCCGGAGCGGAGTTGTGATCCATTATTTCTTCTCCCTGGTTGACTCGTTCGATGCGTCACTCGACCCGTGACCTCCATGGCCATGGCCGCCATGCATGAAGAGATGCATCAGAGGGCAAGCAAGCAACAAAAGCCATATTCCATAGGACGATAGCCACCCGGACAAGTGAGCCCTGTGCTCCATAATAAGAAAGTAACCTGCTACCAAGAGAAATCCGATGAACACCCACTTTGCCGCGGATTGTGTTCTTTGATCGTTATGAGAACCTTGTTCGTGTGCCATTTTTTGCTCCTTGGGCGCTACGGCCGTATGCGTCCGGTGCTCACCGTGCACCTGCACCGGTTCCGAGTCCATCATGCACGGCGCGCGGCCGGAGGAGGCGTGGTGCAGAACCCCTGCGCCGGGACCCCGAGCGCGGCGTTGAACTTGCTTGACATGTTCTGACATGCGATCAGCGCGGTGAGCTCGATGATTGCGTCGTCGCTGAAATAGTGCTGTAGAGTGGCAATCAGCGCGGGATCGCTATGCCGGTTGCTGTCCGTCATCGCCTCGACGTAATGCAGCGCCGCTTTTTCGCGTTCGTCGAACAGCGTCGACTCCGCAAACTGCGACAGTGCGGCGAGCTTTGCCTCGCTGCTGCCCCGTTCGAGACAAGTGGACGCATTGAGGTCAACGCAAAACGAGCACCAGTTGATCTGCGATACCCGCACCTGGACCAGCGAGCGCAACGCCGGTGCGAGCGGTGAGGACTGGCGATTCAGCGCCGCATTCATCGCTGCCATCGCGAGAAATACGCGGGGCGTGCGGCCCCACAGACGAACGGGCTCCAGCTCGCGGCCGTAGCGCCGGCGCTGCAGCCGGAACAGCAGCCTTATGTACCATGGAAATCGTGTGGCAGCGGGCGTTTCGAGGTAGCTCATGGGTCGCTCCCGAGGGGGTATACCGATTGCGCGTTGCTTGCCGGCACCGAGAAAACAGCCTTCGCAACAATAGCCGTCGCGCTCTCGGGCGCCGTATATGAGCGTCTCGCGCCCTTAATGCCATGCGCCCGCGTTTTACCCCGGCGTCACGCCTTGAGGCTCGCGCAGACTCGCTGCAAAAGTGCCTTTACTTCCTTACCAAGCGCATGCACCTCCGGTTTGTCGACCAGCTGCAACACGGCCTCGGGATCCATGAACGCAACCGTTATGGTTCCATCGGCTTCTTCGCGCACGACCACGTTGCACGGCAGCAGCAGCCCGATATCGGGGTCGGCCTCGATCGCGCGGTGCGCGAGCGGCGGGTTGCATGCGCCGAGTATGCGATACGGCCGGCGTTCGATATTGATCTTCGCTTTCA
>Ga0082335_1000547_pt1 | contig 92850 bp, 59 predicted proteins | sample Subgrocontami58m_FD_72375 | JGI IMG/M metagenome (GOLD analysis project Ga0082335, IMG submission 72375) | Subsurface groundwater microbial communities from S. Glens Falls, New York, USA - GMW37 contaminated, 5.8 m (SPADES assembly) (version 2) ...
ATCGTTCAATCGTCAATCGTTCAATCGTCAATCGTTCAATCGTCAATCGTTCAATCGTCAATCGTTCAATCGTCAATCGTTCAATCGTCAATCGTTCAATCGTCAATCGTTCAATCGTTCAATCGTCAATCGTCAATCGTCAATCGTCAATCGTCACACGGTGTACGTTCCCGATGCCACTTCTCCGCCGTGCCCGGTCCAATTGGTGTGGAAGAATTCCCCGCGCGGTTTGTCAATCCGTTCGTAAGTGTGAGCGCCGAAGTAATCCCGTTGCGCTTGCAGCAGGTTTGCGGGAAGACGTTCGCTGCGGAAACCGTCGTAAAACGCCAGCGCGGTTGAAAAAGCGGGAATGGGAATTCCTTTTTTCGCTGCGGTGGCCACCACATTGCGCCAGGAACGTTGCGCGCCTTTGATCGCTTTCCGGAAAAAGGGGTCGAGCAGGAGATTGGTCAGCTTCGGTTTATTGTCGAAGGCTTCTTTGATTTTCCCGAGGAAACGGCTCCGAATGATGCACCCGCCGCGCCACATCAACGCCACGCCGCCATAATTCAGCTTCCATTTGTATTGTTCCGCCGCCGTCCGCATGAGCATGTAACCTTGCGCGTAGGAGACGATCTTCGATGCGTAAAGCCCCTGCCGAATGTCCTCGATGAATTTGGCGCGATCGGTCGAGATGCTTTTTTTCGGGCCCTTCAATTTTTTGGCGGCGGCGACGCGCTCGTCTTTCAGCGCGGAAATGCAGCGCGCATAGACCGCTTCCGCGACCAACGTGATTGGAATCCCGAGTTCGGCCGAGGAGATGACCGTCCACTTGCCGGTGCCCTTTTGGCCGGCGGTATCGAGGATCTTTTCGACCAACGGCTGGCCGTCGCTGTCTTTGTACTTCAGAATGTTCGTGGTGATCTCAATCAGGAAAGAATCGAGGTCGCCTTTGTTCCATTCAGCGAAGACGGCGTGCATTTCGTCCGCGGTCATGCCGAGGCCGTCCTTCATCAGTTGATAAGCCTCGCAGATGAGCTGCATGTCGCCGTACTCAATTCCGTTGTGGACCATCTTCACATAATGGCCGGCGCCGTTTTCGCCCACCCAATCGCAACATGGAACGCCCCCTTCGACTTTGGCCGCGATGCTTTGAAAAATCTCCTTAACGTGCGGCCAGGCCGCGGGCGAACCGCCCGGCATAATGGACGGGCCATGGCGCGCGCCTTCTTCGCCGCCCGAAACGCCGGTGCCGATGTAGAGCAATTTCTTGCTCTCGACATATTGCGCCCGGCGGGCGGTGTCTTCGAAAAGCGAATTGCCGCCATCAATGATAATGTCGCCGGGTTCGAGGTGCGGGATCAGTTGCTCGATGAATTCGTCCACCGGTTTGCCTGCTTTCACCATCAACATCACCCGCCGCGGGCGCTTCAGCATGCCGATGAACTCCTCGACGGAATGAGCGCCGCGGACTTTCGTGCCTTTGGCTTCCTTGTTGAGAAAATCGTCAACTTTGGAAACCGTCCGGTTGTAAACCGCCACTGTGTATCCGTGGTCGTTCATGTTCAGGACAAGGTTCTGTCCCATGACGGCCAGGCCGATTAATCCGATGTCCGCTGTAGGTTCCATGTTAGGTTGGGCGCGTTAAAAAATTGGGTCGTACAGTACAAAACCAGCCCAATCGCGCCAGAAGTATTTTCCGCGGCGGTTTGAGATCGGTCATGGGCGGTCACGCGTAGTACCTCCTCAACCCCGGTGGCAAACGGCCGGTCTTCAACGCGCGCTCGATCTCCGGCGTCAGCGTCGCTCCCGCTTCGAGCACGAGGATTTCCTCGCTGACCAACGCCGCCACGGGAAAGCCATCACGGAAGAGAATTCGATTCCGGCGCATGACTGGAACCTTTGCTTGCGTGAATAGAATCCCGGTGAGATTCAGCGGATCAGCGGCGCTCAGGCAAATCCATTCGTTCTTGGCGGGCTGGCGCCGGCTCTCGCGCAACGCCGGAATCGCTTCGGGCAACGCGAATTGCTCGCCGCTGATTCCCGAAACGAAATGGCCGCCGCGAATTTCACCCCGTGCTTCGAGCCGTCGAAGGAACCGGCCAAGTTCGTACCAAGAAACCTTAAACGCTTCACGGTCGAGCAACCGGCGGAAGATAATTCCGTAGCGCCGCAGCAGGGCGCGCGCGAAAACCTCCAAATCCTTCTCTGCTGACTGTGGGCTCACGGTTGACGCCGGAGCGCTTGATTTCGCTTGATCGGAAGGGGGCCGCAACAGGCTCCAACGCCCCGCCAGTTCGATGTTTGCAGTTGGCCTTTTCCGACGCCGGTTGCGGCTGGATGTTCGGGCTGATTTCTTGTTCTCCGGCGTGAGCAGGGCGCGCAAGCCTTCGAAGCTGTCCGAAGTCACCATGCCAAGGGTGGCGAGTTCGCCCAGCCCCTGTTCCACTCGGGATGGCAGGACTCCGCTGCGCGCAACCAAATCCGCGAAGAACATTGGGCCATTCCGGACGAGCAGATCGAGAATTGTTTTGGTTTCCGCTGCCAAATGGTCGGGCGCGACAACGGGCGCGAGCGCGAGCCAATTCAACATCTGGTCGCGCCGGAAAAATGAGCTGGGACTCGATCGGATGGGGCCGGTCGCGAAGGGCGGCGCACTATGCTTTAAAACCACTGGCTCGTTCGGCGCCCCGTTCGATCGTTCCGGAGGTCGCAATCGGCCCCAGCTCCATCGACCGGTCAGACAGACTTGATCGAGCCAGGCTGGATCGTAATCCTCCACCCGCGCTGAGAGGACATCCGGCTCCCATGCGCCCGCCGGCAATTCGAATCCATTTAGGATTTCAAGAACCTCGTTGAGTCCCGCGAGCCCGCGCGAACGATTCTCCGCATCGATCTTTTGCCACGAGAAGAGAAACCGCGAATATTCCGCGATCGAGACCGGCTGAATCTCGGCCCTCAAACGATTAATGGTGAGGCGATGAATGCGCGCTAGAAGAGATCGTTCGCACCATTCCACCGATTCGCTTTGTGGGTCGGTAAAACGGCCGCGCAGCACGAACCCTTCGCTTTCGAGCGCGAGCAACGCCGAATGAATTTCGCTCGCGTCAAGCTGCAGTAACTCAGCCAACGCTTCTTCGCGAACGGGCCCGGCCGTTTCTAGCCGCCCGCGCACCAGTTCACGAAGGGCCGTCTCGCTCGATGATTCCAAGGCTTCAACCGGCGAGGAAAGGTTTGTTGGCGGGATGTCCGGATAAATTTGGCGAAGCGGTTGCGCTCGTTCAGCCGCGACCCAGCGATTGCCCTTTTTGGTCGGGAGCGAAACCGCGCGGCGTTCCGCGGCCAGTTCGCTCAAAAGCCCTCGCGAGCGCGCCACATCCGCTGTAACCCGGGCGGCCTCATCCTCGCTCATGGTTCCGAGTTGCAGCAACGCCTCGTGAAGTTCGTCCCGGTTTTCCGCAGTGGGCCACGATTCGTTTCGGACTTTCTCGATGGCTGCCGGATCCAGCCGGCCCAGTTCTGACATCGAAGAGAACTCGAGCGTTCGCCGCGTGTAAACGGCGCGAGTGCGGCGCTCTTCCAGCGGCGCATCATCGAGAAAGGCGTAGGGACGTGCATTCAGAATTTCCTGCGAGAGGGGCGATGGCTCTGGGAGATCCTTGGCCAGACACCGGATCGCGCCGGATTTGATGTTGCGGAGTATTTCAATCAACCCTTCGATGTCCATCGCCTCGTGCAGGCAGTCGTCAATCGTTTGGCGAACCAGCGGGTGATCGGGAATTTCCCGGTCGCCGGCAATATTCTCGAGGCAAGCGAGCTGGTCCGGGAAAACCGAGGCCAAGAGGTTTTCCGCGTCCATTCTTTGCAACGGCGCCGGAATTCTGCGCGAACCGCGTTGCCGCGGCAAAGCGAGCGAGCGACTGGCGTTCCAGCGCCATCGGACCGTGAACATCGGCGAGTCAAGCAGCGCTTGCACGAGCACATCCCGAACTGTGTCGGGGTGTAAGTATTGAAAAACTTCTTCCAGCGGAAACGAATGTTGCGTGCCGAGCGAGAGGACAACAGCGTCCTCGGTCGCGGCGGCTTGCAATTCGAAATTGAATTTTCGGCAAAAGCGCTTACGCAAGGCGAGTCCCCAGGCCCGATTGATCCGGCTGCCGAACGGGGCGTGCAACACCATCTGCATGCCGCCGGAATCATCAAAAAATCGTTCGAGAACGATCGTCTCCTTCGTCGGAATAACTCCGAGGCAAAGCTTAACCGTTTCGTAATAGGCCACGAGTTGGCGGGCTGCGGCTGTGGGAATTCCTTGCTCTGCCGCGAGCCATTCAATCACGCGCTCTGCGCCGCGCGGGAGTTGCGCTTCGATTTGCGCGCGCAGGCTCGAGACAGCTTCGGACAGCTCGTGCGTGCGGGCTGGAGCTTCGCCCAACCAGAAGGGAATTCCCGGCGGCTGGCCGTGGGCGTCCTCCACCCGCACCGTTCCGGCGCCGATCCGGATGATTTTCCAGGAAGCGTTGCCCAGCTGGAAAATGTCGCCGGTCAAACTTTCCACCGCGAAATCCTCATTCACCGTGCCGATGAACGTCTCGGTCGCATCCAACACCACGCGGAAATCGGAATTGTCCGGAATGGCGCCGCCGGAAGTGAGCGCGATCAATCGAGCGCCGCGCCGGGCGCGCAACCGCTGATTGATGGCGTCGTAATGAATGAGCGCGCCGCGCCGGCCTTTTTTCGTCGTGAACCCATGGGCCAACATCCGAACGACAGAATCCCACTCGTCGCGCGTGAGATTCCGGTACGGCCACGCGCGTTTGACCAAAGCGAACAATTCATCCTCAGTCCAATCTTGAGTCGCGACCGCAGCGACAATTTGCTGCGAGAGGATATCGAGCGGTTTTTCGGGAATCTCCACTGCGTCCAATTCACCCGCATGAATGACTTTGACCAGCGTGACCGCTTCCACCAATTCGTCGCGGCTTAGCGGAAAAATCCGGCCTTTCGGTTTGCCGCCGCGCTTGTGTTCGGCGCGGCCGATTCGTTGGAGCAAGGTGGAGATCGAGCGAGTCGACGCGAGCTGGCAGACGAGATTCACCGAACCGATGTCAATGCCCAGCTCGAGCGATGAGGTGGCGACAAGCGCCCGAAGTTTTCCCTGCTTGAGCCGGTTTTCTGCATCCAGCCGCAGTTTGGCTGACAAACTCCCGTGGTGCGACGTGATCTGGTCTGCGCCCACCAGCTGGCCGAGATGGTGCGTGACACGTTCGGCGAGGCGCCTCGTGTTCACGAAAATGAGCGTGGTGCGATGTTCCTGAATCAGCTCAGCGAGCCGTTTGTAAACATCGTCCCAAACTTCTCTGCTCATGACCGCTTCGAGCGGGGCGCCCACCAACTCGATGGCCAAATCAAAATCTCGCCGTTGCGCGGTTTCCACGATCGCGATGCTCTCTGGCGGAGCGGGCTCGCCACCGAGAACCGTTGGAGCGACTCGTTCGGAGCCATTCGCAGATTCACACAATTGCTCCGAAGCCAGCGGCTGTCGTGCGCGGCGGTCGCCCTCAACGCCCAGATCTCGCCCGATTAAAAATTCGGCCACGCGTTCGATTGGTTTTTGCGTCGCCGAAAGGCCGATTCGCTGCAGCGGTTTGCCCGTGAGATGCTGCAATCGTTCCAAGCTCAGCGCCAGGTGAGTTCCCCGACGATTCCCAGCCAGCGCATGCACTTCGTCGACAATGACCGTGTCGACGGTGCGCAGAATCTTTTGTCCGGAGACGGACGTGAGCAGCAGGTAAAACGATTCCGGGGTGGTGACCAGAAGATGAGGCGGACGCTTGATCAGCTGCTGCCGTTGTGCTGCGGGCGTGTCGCCGGTGCGGACTTCGCATCGCAACGGAACTTTGGGAAAGCCGAGCTGAACGAGTGTTCCTTCGATGCCTGCGAGCGGTTCCTGCAGGTTTTTTTGAATGTCGTTGCTGAGCGCCTTGAGCGGCGAGATGTAAAGCACCCGGGTTTCGTCCGGCAAGGCTTTCTCGAGCCCCTCGCGAATCAGCCGATCCAGCGACGCCAGAAATGCGGCCAATGTCTTGCCGGAACCCGTCGGCGCGGAAATGAGCGTGTGCTCCCCCGATTGAATCCGAGGCCAGCCGCGGAGCTGCGGTTCGGTCGCCGTTCCAAAGGCATCCTGGAACCAGCGAGCGACCGCTGGATGGAATTTATCGATTGGGTTGCTCAACTGAGTTTATATACGTGGAAAATGCACTTCCCGCCAGTTTGCGGCCCAGCAAATCAGATTGACCCGTCGACTTCAGAAACTAATCTCGGGCAACCCTCATGAACTCCCGAATCTGTCTCTTGTTCTGTTTTGGCGTTTGGCTTGCCCCAACCGTGTTCGCCGCCGAAGAACCTGCCGCAGTCTTCAGCGATAAACAAACACTCCTCCTCCCAAAGAATTACCGCGAATGGATCTTTGTGGGCAGCTCGCTCGGATTGCAATACGAGCAGGGCGACGGAAAAACCGCGCGGCGGGACCTTCAATACAAAAATGTCTACCTCGACCGAGCGGCCTATCGGGCATTTGCCAAAACCCAACAATTTCCCGAGGGCGCCATCCTGGTGCTCGAGATTGCCAACTCAGCGACGAAAGAAGAACCCGCCTTGCAAGGTTCGTTTCAGAAGGAATTCGTCGGTTTGATCGCGGCGGTCAAAGATACAAACCGATTTAAGGAAGGCTGGGCTTACTTTCGCTTCACCGATGCGGGAGGAAAACTGAGCGCCAGCGCAAAGCCGTTTCCAAAAGATTCGTGCTTTAATTGCCACCAACAGCACGGCCAAATCGATAATGTCTTCGTGCAATTCTATCCGGTGCTGCGCGATTTAGCGTCGGGAAAAAAGTAAAGCCCCCGCTTCAGACATGCGCCGTTACTGGCCTCTCACGATTGCGCTGGCCCTGATCACGGGGGTTGTGGTCTGGAGCCTCTGGCCGGTCCGAAAAGCGACGCTGCCTGTGCGCGTGAACTGCAAGAGGGTCGTTACTTCGCCGCAAGTGAGTTCCTCGATCAACTCGATTCTGATCGTCGCGCCGGATGGAACAGTCTGGGGTTGGGGCCAGAATTACGGAGCGCTGCTCGGTCCATCCGCGCGGCGCAACTGGAAAGTCCCCAGTCGAGTGGATGTGGGCGAAGATTGGCTCACGGTCAGCGCGGGTTTTAATTTTGCCGTTGGGATTAAAGTGGACGGCACGCTGTGGGGTTGGACGTTTCTTCCGCAGGGCCACTCCCTGGGCGGGATTGGTTCTTACAGTTATCCGCCCAAACAAATGGTTCCCGGCCGAAACTGGGTTTCGGTCAAAACGGGCGCCGGCCACGTCTTGGCGTTGCGTTCGGACGGCACGTTGTGGGCCTGGGGCCAGAACGACCGCGGGCAAGTCGGCGACGGCACTCTAACCAACCGCAACAACCCGGTTCAAATTGGGACGAATCACAATTGGAAAGCGATCGCCGCGGGGACCTTCAGTTCGATGGGACTCCAATCGGACGGCAGCGTTTGGCATTGGGGTTTTGTTTACGCGGCCTTCGGGACCTTGCCCGACGCGAATTATTCCAAGCCGCAAATGGTCGATGCGGCGCGGGATTGGAAATCGATCCATGCCCAAGACTACGGATTCCTGGCCAGTAAAGGCGACGGTGCGTTGTGGATCTGGGGGCCGAATGAGGAAATGCTCGGAAGCACCAACCGGCGCGCGCCCTTTGCGCTCAGGCCCGGAACGAACTGGACCAAGGCAGCGTTCAACCAGCAGCAGATTTTTCTGTTACAACCAGACCGAACGTTGGCGACCTTCGATCCCGCGCTAAGAAACCGCCCAGGTCTGGCGAAACTCGGATCTTCGACCAACTGGACCGATGTTTGGTCGAGTTACTCGACCAGTTTTGGGGTCACTGCGGACGGCATTCTTTGGACTTGGGGCGCGGATCTCGCGCAGACCCCGACCGGGCCTTCGTTATTTGAGGAACTGCGCAACGCGACGAGGAATCCGGCGCGGCGCTCGTTTAGATCGTCCGCGCAGCGTGTCACGAACGTGCCTTGGCCACTGATGCAGTTCGTGACGAACTCAACTCCGAGCCTCCAAAATCTGAAGTAGCCAAAAATTTCTTTCAGGCTAAATTGGCCGGAAGGAATGGTGTCTTACGCAAGGATCAACTCAGCATGAAAACACGATTGTCTTTCTCTTCGGCCGCGCTCGCGCTTGTTTCGATTTTGTTCGGTGGCGGGCTGCTCGATAATTCAGTCCGCGCCGGTTCAGTGGGCTTGGACGCTGCCGGCTTCGAACCGCTCGACGTTGTTCCCGGATTTCAACTGATTTCAAATCCATTCATTTCACCGAATAACCAGGTCGGGACGCTCTTGAAAAATGTTCCGGCCGGCAGCGTCCTTTTGAAATGGGAAGCCAATCCGCCAGCCGCCAATATTCCCCAGCCCCAATCCTCGAGCATCAGCAATTGGCTGAGCCAATTTCCGGGGGGCGGTCCGGCCACTTCTGACCTCGCCGTTCAAATCCAATACACAAATGGCAATGTCGTGCTGCGCTGGAATGGAACCTTGCAAACGGCGACGAACGTCACCGGTCCATTTGTCGACGCCGGCCAGACCGCTCAGCCGTTGTCAGTCAAGCCGACCGAACCGCGGAGGTTCTGGCGAAGCACTGGCCAAGGCAGCAGCACCAACGCCGCTGGGCTTTCTCTGTCCCGTTTTCACGCCAATGTTTTCCAGAACGCACAATGGTCCGAACCAACCATGACGTTGATTCCCGGCGACGCGGCCGTGCTTTATAATCCGACGACCAATCGAGTTGAGGTGACCTTCAGCGGAACCGTTCTGGAAGGGACTTCGACCAATCAAGTGCCCGCTGGACTGTCCTTCGTCGCGTCGTTGATTCCGGTGGATGGCGGGCTCACCACCAAGCTGAGTTTCCAGCCGAACACGAATGATCAAGTCATTCTCTGGAACGGCGCGAGCTTCCAGGTTTTCACCTTTCAAGCGGACAAAACCTGGAGCCCAGCCGAGCCCGCCATTCCGTTGCTAGGCGCGTTTTTTGTCCGCGCGGCGCAGCCGATCGTCTGGCAACAAACGGTCAACACGCAGTGATCGGCCCGGGGCTCCGAGCGCGGCTGTATCGAAGACCAGCCGCAGCACGACGTGAGGTTCGTGGTCGAGTGGTTTTTCAGTCCCAAATCGAACGGCCGAAGGAATAGTAACTGACTCCTGCAATCGACGAGCTGCGGCTACTGCTCCGCACACAGCCGCGCTCCGCAAAATGAGAGGTGCTGCGGATGAATTGCTCCATCGGAACAGAGCAGCTGGGGACGTGGAGTCGGTTCTCCTCGCTTTTTTAACCCCCATTTCTGCGCTTGCATGTCTTCGCCGCTTTTTGAACTCTCACCCGTTATGTCTGGATCGCTTGCAACGCGGCGCGGCGCTACCGTCGCGATTCGGAAGTGATCCGGCAGACCTTTATGGCTTATAAAAACGTGAATCCTCCCAACGGTGAAAAAATCACTCTTCGCAACGGCCAAATGCAAGTGCCGGACCGGCCTATTTTACCCTTCATTCGCGGCGATGGCACAGGTCCTGACATCTGGGCAGCGAGCCAGCGTGTGTTCGATGCGGCCGTTCAAAAGGCGTACGGCGGCAAACGCCAGGTCGCCTGGTTCGAAGTGTACGCAGGGGAAACCGCCAAGAACAAATTCGACAATTGGCTTCCGGACGACACGGTCGAGGCTTTCAAAGAATTTCTGGTCGGCATCAAAGGGCCCTTGACGACGCCGATCGGCGGCGGCATTCGGTCGTTGAACGTCGCCCTGCGGCAGATGCTCGATCTCTACGTCTGCCTCCGTCCGGTCCAGTATTTCCAAGGCGTCCCGTCGCCCGTGAAGCATCCCGAGAAAGTCGACATGATTATCTTCCGCGAAAACACGGAAGACATTTACGCCGGGATCGAATTCGCCGGCGGATCGCCCGAAGCGCAGAAGATTCTCGATTTTCTCGCCCACGAATTCCCGAAAGAATTCAGCAAAGTTCGATTCGGCACGAAAGAAAAGGCCGCTGAGTATCTGAAACTGGCGGCCCCTGACCACTCGGCTGACAGCGCGGCTGTTTGCGTCGGCATTGGGATAAAGCCGGTGTCGGCGATTGGGTCGATTCGGCTGATCAAATCGGCCATCGAGTACGCGCTGCGGCACAAGCGCCGGAGCGTCACGATCGTTCACAAGGGGAACATTATGAAGTTCACCGAGGGCGCGTTTCGGGACTGGGGTTACGCCGCGGCGGAGCGGATCTTTGGGCAAAAGGTTTATACATGGTCGCGCTGGGAGCGGACCAAGAAGGAGAAAGGAGAGGCCGCTGCGAATGAGGAACAGAAAGCGGCCATTAAGGGCGGCGCGGTTCTCGTCAAGGACGCGATTGCGGACATCACGCTCCAGCAGGTCCTGACCCGGCCGGAAGACTTCGACGTGATTGCCACGCTGAACTTGAATGGCGATTACCTTTCGGACGCTTTGGCCGCGCAGGTTGGCGGGATTGGGATCGCGCCCGGCGGCAATATTAATTACATCACCGGCCACGCGATTTTCGAAGCCACGCACGGCACCGCGCCAAAGTATGCGAACCAAGACAAAGTCAATCCGGGGAGCGTGGTATTGAGCGGCGAGATGATGTTCCGGTATTTGGGCTGGGGTGAAGTGGCGGATTTGATCATCAAAGGGCTGAATGGCGCGATCGGGTCGAAACGGGTCACGTACGATTTTGCCCGGCAGATGGAAGGCGCCACGGAGATCAAGTGTTCGGAGTTCGGCGAAAACATCATCGCACACATGTAATCGCGTGGCGTGCGGTCGGTTGGAGGTCGGATGAATGGCGGCTGCAAGACGCCACGTCGCCCGCCGCACAGCCACGCGGCGGTTCATTGCCAAACTACGATGCACGTGCATCCCGATTTGGTTGCCAAATCCGTGATGCAGGTGCGTCACCCGTTTGGCATGCCAAATCCGTGATGCAGGTGCGTCATCCGTTTGGTCTGCCAAATCCGTGATGCAGGTGCGTCACCCGTTTGGTCTGCCAAATCCGTGATGCAGGTGCGTCACCCGTTTGGTCTGCCAAATCCGTGATGCAGGTGCGTCACCCGTTTGGCATGCGAAACTCATCGATGCGGTTTTTTGGCTGATCGCTGATTCGTCGAAACCATTCGTCCCGTTCTCTTATCTATGCGCATGCTAACCTTATCCGCTCGCGCCACGCTCCTAGCGGTCGCGGGATTGTTGCTAAGTTCCGGAATTGTCTCCGACGCTGCGGATGATCCAGGAAACTTGCCTTGGCTGAAACGCCAGCCATGGACAACGTCGCGTGTTCGAGGTTCGCCCGAACCTCCGCCGCCATATCGGTTGCATCGGCTGTTTCCAAAAATCCAATTCAAAGAGCCCGTCGACATTGCGCCTATCCCGGGATCGGATCGTTGGATGGTGGCTGAGCTCGCTGGAAAAATTTATTCCTTCACTTCCCAGTCGGCTCAACCGGAATTGATGTTGAGCTTCACAAACGAGATCCCAAACTTCGGTTCCACTTACGGATTTACCTTCCACCCTAAGTTCGCGGAGAACCATTTTATCTACGTCTGTTACGTGTTGAATCGCGAACAACCCGACGGCACGCGCCTTTCCCGGTTCGAAGTCATCCCTTCAGATCCGCCTCGGATCGATCCGAAAAGCGAACAGTTGATTCTGACGTGGCTTTCGGGCGGCCACAACGGCGGCTGCTTGAAATTCGGCCGAGACGGTTTCCTTTACATTTCCACCGGCGATGCGACCGCGCCGAGTCCGCCCGACGCGCTCGATACCGGGCAGGACATCAGCGATCTGCTGTCATCGGTTTTGCGAATCGATGTGGACCACAGCGAAGCCGAAAGGAATTATCGTGTGCCACCGGATAATCCGTTCGTTCATTTGGCCGGCGCGCGCCCGGAAATCTGGGCGTATGGGTTTCGGAATCCCTGGAAGATGAGTTTCGATCGTCAGACGGGCGAACTTTGGGTCGGTGATGTCGGCTGGGAGCTGTGGGAATTGATCTACAAAGTCGAGCGGGGCGGGAATTACGGCTGGAGCGCGGTGGAAGGACCGCAGTCGGTGAAACCAAACGGTAAGCGCGGGCCGACCCCGATTTTGCCGCCGATGAAAGTTCATCCGCATTCCGAAGCGGCGTCGATCACGGGCGGGTTTGTTTACCGTGGCAAGCGTCTCCCGGAATTGCAAGGCGCCTACATCTACGGGGATTGGGTCACCGGAAAAATCTGGGGCCTCCGGCAGGAAAACGGAAAAGCCACATGGTCCCGCGAACTCGCGACGCCGAATGTCCAAATCGTATCATTCGCAGAGAGCAGCGATGGCGAATTGGTGGTCATGGATTACGGAGGCCAAATTCACGAACTCGAACTGAACCCGGCTGAATCGTCGCAAACATTCCCGCGCAAGCTGAGCGAGACGGGGCTGTTTGAATCGGCGCCAGATCAGATTCCCGCGGCCGGGGTTTACCATTACTCGATCAATGCGAATCCGTGGGCTGATGGCGCTTTGGCCGATCATTTCGTGGCGCTGCCGGGCTTTTCGGAAACTGGCCTGACCAACGGAAACTGGGTTTTTCCAACGAACACAGTCTTCGTCCGGACATTTTATTTTGGGACCGCTCTCGAAGAGTTGCCTGAGGTCCGCAAATTCCCGCGGAAGAAAATCCGTCGAGCCGAAACGCAACTCCTCCTTTTCGACGGGGTGAATTGGAATGCGTACGCTTACCAATGGAACGACGCGCAGACCGATGCCACCCTGGTTCCCACTGCGGGAACGAACGAAATAATCGTGACTCGGGAACAGCCGCTGCGGAAACAAACCTGGCGGCACGCGAGCCGGGCGGAATGTTTGCGGTGCCACAACTCGTGGTGCGGGTACGTGCTCGGATTTAATTTCAGCCAATTGCAGCGAGACCACATGTATTTGGAGGCGAAACGTGAAGGCTCCAATCCGATGGGCCATAGGACCTCGCAGGTTGCCGTCCTCGCCCAACTCAAACTCACTCCTCCAGTCGACAAACTGCCTGCGAAATTGGTGGACCCTTATGAGGGGAGTGGCGGCTTGAACCTTCGCGCGCGGTCGTATCTGCACGTGAATTGTTCGCCATGCCATCGCGAAAATGCGGGCGGCGCTGTGCTGGCCCAAATGATTTACGATTTGCCGCTCGAGAAAATGCACCTAATCAACGACCGGCCGACCCAAGGAACATTTGACTTGCCCGAAGCCCGAGTGATCGCCCCTGGGGAACCGTTGCGTTCCGTATTGTTCTATCGGATGTCGTCGGCCAGCCTGGGCCGAATGCCGAGGATCGGCTCCGCCGTCGTCGACGCGCGCGGCTTGAGATTGATCCATGATTGGATTCGCAGCTTGCCCGCGAGCGACGGAGGCTCTCAAGCGACAGTTACATTGCTCGCGACCATCCGGGAAACGGCAAAAGGAGCATGGGGCCTGTCACACATGCCGAACGGAACACAACCGAGGGCAATCAGTGAGTTGATGAAATCGTCTGTGGGCGCGCTCGCTCTGGCAATAGACAGTCACCAACTTGGCCACCTTCATTCTGGGACTCAGAGGCAGGTTGAGGAAACGATTGCGAGTGCTCCGCCCACCGTGCAGGCGCTTCTCGAAGCTTTTCTTCCTGAGGAAAAACGAATGAAGCGGCTCGGCACAGAAGTCGATCCGAACGCGATCCTCTCGCGGAAAGGAGATGCTGAGCGCGGCCGGAAAATCTTCTTTGCCGAGAACGGCATTCAGTGCGCGCGCTGCCATCGCCTCGGAGGGGAGGGAGCGCAGATTGGGCCTGACCTCAGCCAGATCGGGCAGAAATATTCGCGGGAGTTGATTCTCGAGCAAATTCTATTTCCGTCGAAGCGAATTGATCCGGAGTTCGTGACGTATCAAGTCGAGACCGCGAACGAACTTTCTTACAGCGGATTCATTCTGCGGAAAACAGATGCCGAGACCCTGCTCAAAGATGGGAACGGCCAAGAAGTGCGAGTTCCGCTGAAAGAGATTAAATTGATCAAAGCGCAGACGGTTTCATTGATGCCGGAGCAATTGCTCCAAGGTTTGACTGCGCAAGAAGCGGCCGATTTGATCGACTTTCTCGCGGCGCAGAAGCCGTAGTCCCGCGCGTGTCCGGGCGGTTTTTCCAAGCGCCGAGTTGCCTGGAGGAACTGGAAAGTTCCTGTGACCCGCAGACAAGAATGTCTGCGCTACGGAATGTGGCGCGCGCGGTTTTCCAATCGCCGAGTTGCCTCGAGGAACTGGAAAGTTGCTGCAACCCGCAGACAAGAATGTCCTCAGTTCTCGGCCGTTTCAACTCGGTACAGCTGCGTGCGGCTGCGGAGAAACAGCGCTTTGCCTGCCACCGCTGGCGAGGCCATAAAGCCATCGCCTAGCTGATTTTCGGCCAGCACTTTGAAGTCACGCCCAGCGTGCAGGATGGTGGTCTTGCCTTGTTCGCTAAAGAAATAAAGCCGGTCGCCCGCAGCGATGGGTGAAGCCGAGTATTCGCCGCCAATCCGTTCGTGCCAGATTTCTTTCCCGGTTTTGGCTTCGACGCACGTGGCAATTCCGCCGTCATCGACCATGTAAACGAGATCGTTCACCAGAAGGACCGACGGCTTGCACGGAACACTTCGGCGGACCTTCCACGCGACGTGCGTATCCGTGACGACGCCATGGCCGCCCGGCCGAATGGCCCAGAGCTGGCCTTTGGAAAATCCAGTTGTGATAAAAATCATGCCTGGCCCGACCACTGGCCGCCCCGTGCCCGAGTGGCAGCCGGGTTCTTCCGTGCGCCAGATTTCTTTGCCGGTCAGCGGCTCGTAAGCGTAGAAGGCCTTTGAACCGAGGCTGAGCATGATCGGCCCGTCGCCGAAGTCCGCGATGAGCGGAGTGGAAAAGGCTTTTCGGAAATCACCGTCGGCTTGGGGTTTTCCATTTTGCAGGTCCTGAAAATCGACCGAGCGGTCGGTTTTCCAGACGGTCTGGCCGGTGTTTTTGTCGAGCGCGACAACGAATTGATAATCGCTGCCGTCAAAGTGCATCAGCAGCAGGTTCCCAAAGATAACGGGTGAAGAGCCGGCGCCGCGAAAGTGGTTGCAGACAAAATCGCGCCGTTCCCACAGGACCTTGCCGGTTTCGGTGTCGAGGCAGGCTGTGCCGGGCGCGCCGAACGTCACATAAACGCGGCCCGGTTCTATCGCCGGCGTGGGAGAAGCGTAGCTGTTGAAAGGGTGGGCGTATTGAGGATGCTCGACGTCGAACAGCTTGAGATCGCGAATCATCTGGCCGGTGGAGCGATCGACGCAGAGAGCGAACAATTGTTTGCCGTCTTCGGTCGCGCTGGTCAGCCAAACCTGGTTGCCGAGGACCACTGGACAGGACCAAGCGCGGCCGTGGATTGGCGTTTTCCATTTGATGTTTTGGCGTTCGCTCCAATGGAGCGGCAAGCCAGAACTGTCGGTGTGGCCTTGACCGTCGGGACCGCGGAATTGAGGCCAGGCGTCATTGGCGCGGGAAAATTGCGCAGTGGACAGAACGAGCAAAACAAGGGCGCGTAGAAAACCTTTCATGGCTGGCGGGAAATTAGCCAGAGCATTGGCGCGAAAGCAATCCTGAGATGACTAGATTCCTTGAACCTCAAAAGTTATTGCATTTGAGTCAACTTTTCAGTCTCACCGATTTCGGAGGATTCCGCCTCAAGGAATCTATGAGCGAGGCGCGGGCGGAAAACGCCGTTTGGAATCAGAGGGGACGATTTTTTGGTGAACTCGCCCGGTCTGAGGCGCGCCTCACTAATGTTTCGCGCCGGGCACACCGCAGCTGGCCAGGCCCTTCTTCTCCAAATAACGCTGGTGGTACTCTTCCGCCCGAAAGAATTCCGCAGCCGGCGTAATCTCCGTCACGATTGGCCGGGAGAATTTCGCTTGGGCGCTTTCTTTCGAAACGAGCGCAGCGTCTCGTTGGGAGGAAGTGAAATAGAAAATCGCTGACCGGTATTGGTCTCCCACGTCCGGCCCTTGGCGATTCAGCGTGGTCGGATTGTGAATCTCCCAAAACGTTTCCAGCAATTGCGCAAAGCTGATTTGGCCGGGATCAAATTCGACGAGCACGACTTCCGCATGGCCCGTCTGGTGGGAACAGACTTGCTCGTAAGTGGGGTTTTGGGTTCGGCCGCCGCTGTAGCCGACGGCGGCACTGGTCACCCCTTTTAACTTCCGGAAAGCTGCTTCCACGCCCCAAAAACAGCCGGCGCCAAACATTGCTTTTTCATTCATAATTCGCTTCGCATTCAAATTTTGAATCGAGTATACCTCCCTGCGACCGAACCCGAAGAATTTTTTCATTTTCCAACTTTGCGCCACCATCGATTGGGTAATGCAGCCGTTTAGGCCGCGACCTTTGCCGTGATGAAGAAACGAATTCTTTTCGTCGACGCCAATTTGCAGGAACAAAAGAACCTGCAAGCGGCCCTGGCGCCGCTCTGCCCGGATTGGCATTTGGGCTTTGCTTCGAGCGCGCCGCAGGCCCTTGAGGAGATGACTCGCGCCACGTGGGATGCCGTTGTCACCGATTTGCGCATGCCAGGCATGGATGGAATCGAGCTGCTCGCTGAGGTAAAGCAGAAATATCCCAAAACAATTCGGATCGCGCTCGTCGGGCCGGAAGACAAAGAACTCGCGCCGCGCTCGGCTGGGTTGGCGAGCCAGCAACTTTCCAAAGCCTCAGACGGGCACATGCTGCGATCGGCTTTGGCCCGCAGTTTCATGCTCGACCAATGGCTCTCGAACGACAGCACGAAAAACATCGTCGCGCGCTTGAATCGAATTCCCAGCGTGCCGACGCTGTACTTCCAGATGATTAAGGAGCTGAAGTCCCCTCATGCGTCATTGGAGCGCATAGGGAGCATCATCTCCCAAGACATGGTGATGACGGCGAAAATGCTGCAGATGGTGAACTCCGCCTTTTTCGGATTGAAACGGCGCGTCTCCAATCCGGTCGAAGCGGCCATGTTTCTCGGGCTGGACCGGATTAAATCGCTCATTCTGGTGGCGCATATTTTTTCTTACTTCGATCGCAGTTTGAACGTGTTCCACTTCTCGATCGACGCGCTCTGGCATCACTCGGTCCAAACCGGCAATCTCGCCCGGCAAATTGCCGAAGCCGAATCGCCCGATCCGCAGATCGCGGAGGAAGCTTACACCGCCGGAATTCTTCACGACATCGGCCAGCTCGCGTTGGCGGCCAACTTGAGCCTGCAATACGACCAGATCGTGGCCATGGCGCGCCGGGAAAAACGCTCGATTTGGCGGATCGAACGGGAGCGGCTCGGGTCGTCGCACGCCGAGATCGGCGCTTGTTTGATTGGCCTGTGGGGATTGCCCGCGACGATTGTCGAGGCGATCGCTTATCATCATTGCCCAAGCGAGTGCTGCGCGTCGGTGTTCAGCCCGCTCACCGCGGTGCACATGGCCAACGCGCTGCAAAACGAATGGCGGGCCGAGGAGCACAGCGAAGCTGACCGCCAATTTGACATCGAGTATCTCGCAAGAATGGGACTGCAAGATCATTTGGAAATGTGGCGGTCGTTCAAGCCGAGTTGAAGTCCGCAACCCGCGGGGCATTCGCACGATCGAACCAAGATGGTTTTTCCCCAGCACGCCCATTCCGGCAAAACTACCGGTCCCACGATTGTTTTCGCCGCCTCGATCGTTGTCGTCGTCACCTTGCTGATGTTGCTTCGAATCGATCGCGGCGGATCGGCTGCCCCCGGAAAACGGTTGCTCGTTTTTTGTGCGGCCGCGTTGAAAGCGCCGATGGAAGCTGCATCCAAACAATTCGAGGAAGAGGCCGGCGTTGGCGTTGATTTGCAGTTTGGCGGTTCGCAAACCTTGCTCGCCAGCATCCAAGCCAGCCGAAAGGGTGATCTTTACGTTCCGGCCGACGATAGCTATGTGCGGGTGGCGGCCGAAAAAGGGTTGTCGATTGAATCGTTCCCGCTCGTTCGGATGACGCTTGTCATTGGAGTCAGCCGAGGCAATCCAAAACGGATTCGTGCTCTGGACGATTTGCTCCGCCCGGACGTGCGGCTCGCCCAAGCCAATCCAGATGCCGCCGCGGTTGGAAAGGTGACCCGAACGCTGTTGGAAAAGACCGGCCAATGGACGGCGTTGGAATCCAAAACCGCGGTCTTCAAACCCACAGTCAATGATGTCGCGAACGATATTAAGCTTGGGGCGGTGGACGCCGGTTTCTTGTGGGATGCCTTGGCTCGGCAGTATCCCGAATTGGAAATCGTGCGCGTGCCCTTGTTCGAAAAAGCGCAAGCGATCATTCCAGCGGTGGTGTTGCGAACCTCCGTTGCCCCGGAAAACGCGCGGCGTTTTGCTCAGTTTCTCACTGGTCCAGGCTTGAAGAATTTCGAACGGCTCGGGTACCAACCGGCCAAATGAAAACGTCGCACGGGAAGAGACGCCACCGCACGCGATCGGAGCCGGGGCCTTCAGCCTGCAGCGAGGGGATAAACACCAAGGCGTTGGCGCAATGCCTCGCCTGCAGCGTAAACGCTGCGTTCCTGGCGGCTGGCGCATTTCATGTTTGAAATCCAAAGCTGGTCGTCCGACATTCGAGGCTCGATATTCACAATCCCATGATTGCCCCGATCCCTTTCCAGCAAATTGGCCGAATCCCTGCCCCGGGGGACAACGTTGCCATCGCGGTGCGCCGCATCGAAGCCGGCGTCATTATCCTGCTGCCCGCTGGCGCGGTGGCGTTGCCCTTCACAGTGTTGGAAGGCCACCGCTTTGCAATCGGCGCCATCCGCCCCGGCGAGCCGCTCCTCTCGTGGGAACTCCCGTTCGGAGTCGCTCTCCGCGAGATCAGGCCGGGCGAATACGTTTGCAATTCGACAATCCTGGCGGCCTTGCGAGATCGCCATGTTGATTTCCCGATCCCGGCCGAACCGAATTTTAAAGATCACTTCGAACTGTTTCAGTTGGACGAAACGAGCTTTCGGCCCGGGCGTCAGGTTGAACCCGTCGCTCAACCTGGAACGTTTCAAGGATTTGATCGCGGGAGCCGGCGCGGCGCAGGAACACGCAATTTCATCGCGGTGATTGGGACCAGTTCAATGACCGCCAGCTTGGCCCGGCTGGTCGCCGATCACTTCAAACGAATTTCCGAACGCTACCCGAACATCGATGGAGTCGTCGCGGTGGCTCACACGGAAGGAGGCGGACCCGGGCGGCCGAACAATTTGGATTTTATTTTGCGTTGCCTGGCCGGGTTTATGGTTCACCCAAATTTGGCCGCTGTTCTGGCCGTCGATTTCGGCGCGGAACCTGTCAACAACGCGCTCTTGAATCGTTTCATCAACGAAAAGGGTTATCCGCTCGACGCGATTCCGCACCGGTTCATGAGCGTGGCGGGCAACTTGCAGCAAACCTTCCGCGACGCGTGCGCGCAGGTCGAAAGCTGGCTCGAATCGGCCAATGCCTGCAGTCGAACCGCCCAGCCGATTCGAAATCTCAAACTCGCGTTGCAATGCGGCGGCTCCGACGCGTTCTCGGGCGTGTCTGGAAATCCTGTGGCCGGCTTGGTTGCGCGCGAGATCATCCGTCACGGCGGCAGCGCCAACCTCGCGGAGACGGACGAGTTGTTCGGGGCCGAGCCGTACATCTTGCGGAATGTTCGCGATGTGGAAACGGCCCGGGCGTTCCTCGCCCAACTGCGAAAATTTCAAGAGCGGGTTGGCTGGCATGGCCTCAGCGCGGAATCGAATCCGAGCGGCGGCAATCAATTTCGCGGGCTCTACAACATCAGCCTCAAATCGATTGGCGCCGCGCTCAAAAAATCGCCGGATACGCGGCTTGATTACGTGATCGATTATGCCGAACGGATGACCGCGCCCGGATTTTATTTCATGGACAGCCCCGGCAACGATCTCGAAGGAATCGCGGGGCAGGTCGCGTCTGGGTGCAACATGATTCTGTTCACTACCGGGAACGGGTCCGTGACGAATTTCCCATTCGTGCCGACAATCAAAGTAATGACAAACAGCGGCCGGTTTGAATTGTTGTCGCGCGACATGGATGTCAACGCCGGACGTTATCTCGAGGGCGTTCCGATGGAAACGATCGGGCAGGAAACATTCGAGCTCGCGCTGCGAATTGCGTCGGGCCAGCGCAGCGTTGGCGAAAAAGCCGGCCACGCCCAAGTGCAGCTTTGGCGGGAATGGCGCCAAACAGATCGATCGCGCCTGAGCCGATTGCAGAATGCGCCGAAGCCCTCGGGCCAACCATTGCGTGTCACGTCGAACGGCGGCCCGCCGAAAGAGCTGAAAGCGAATTATCGGGCCTACCCGACGGAAAGCGGATTTGCCACCGACCAGATTGGATTGATTGTGCCGACGAGCCTTTGCTCGGCGCAGATCGGCCGGATGATCGCGGAGAAATTGAATCGCACAGCTCAGCACTCGGATGTCACGCGCTACGTGGCGTTGCCGCACACGGAAGGCTGCGGTGTTTCGGGCGATGATGCGATTCGGTTGCTCGAACGAACCATGGCGGGTTATTTGCGCCATCCTTCCGTCCGGCGCGGGTTGCTCTTGGAACATGGCTGTGAAAAAACCCACAACGATGCCATGCGGAACTTCCTGGCTGAACATGGGCTCTCAGCGGATCGCTTCGGCTGGGCGAGTGTGCAGCTGGATGGCGGAATCGATAACGTCACCCGGAAGGTGGTCAGTTGGTTCACGGCCAACCGCGGTCCTGCCCTGCGAAATCGGGTCGAAACGAGTTTGCAGAATCTGAGGTTGGGATTGCTGACTGCCGGGGAGGTTCCCGAAGAGTTGGCAGATGCGTTCGCGGAGTTGGCTCGAATCATTGTGGAAGCGCAAGGAACAATCGTGGCGCCGCAGAACGCGACTTTGTGGAGAGCTCCGAAATTTCGCGAATTGCTGGCAGATGCGTCGACAATCGAACCGACCCTTGCTTATGGGGATGTGCTAGGCAAGAGCGGCTTTCACATGATGGAAACGCCCACGGAACATTTTGTGGAAACCGCCACGGGCCTTGCGGCGACTGGCGTCGATCTCATGCTGGCGTTCGTGGCTGGTCCGCCCCAACAAGCGCATCCGATGATTCCGTTGCTGCAGATCAGCGTTCCTGGGAATCATAAATCTTCGGATGATTTTGATCTCGTGGCGGACTTAGGACGCGGTGATTTATTTCCGCAACTGCTCGAACTGACGTTGCGAACCGCCTCGGGCGCATACGTGCCGAAACTATTCGCAAATGGCAACATTGATTTTCAGGTCACGCGCGGCTGGCTTGGCGTCTCGACATAATCCAAGCGAGGCAACTTGGACGGGGAACCCTGTGCCGCTGGCTTTGTTTTGTGTGCACGCTTTAGCGTGTCTTTACATCAATGGCGCCCTGAAGGGCGGACCCCAAACCGTGCGGACCCACCAAAACGAAGCGCGGACAAGCTGCCCGCGCTCCTGGCTCAAGCTTCGCGAGCGGTTTACTTCCGGACGCTCAGGCGTTCCGCGATCCATTGGTAATCGCGCTTTTCGTGCGAACCGATCGCCTGGCCAGGGAACCAACCTTGCGCAGTGATACCGCGGCGTGTGCTCGGATCGATCCATCGGTGGATCTCAGCGTGTCCATCCGCAAAGGAGAAGCCAGCAGCGCCATTGTGATAGGAAGCTGGCAAATCGCTCCATTGATCCGCGCCGCGCGGTTCGTTCCAGAAAAAGCCGTCATTGATGCTGTCCGGATGCTCGTCAAGCGTGACTAAAATCTTCGTGGGATCGGTGAAATCGCCCAACTTGGTGAACTGGCGGTAACCGTCGGACAACAGGTTCATTCCGTTTTTGGCGAGATCGCCGGCGTCGCCAACGAAAGCGTTCATCGAGATGCTGCGAGTGCGGCTGGACCAGCCGGCTCGGCGCTGCTCGGCGCTGACGACTTTGTCAGCGGGACATTTGTAAATCCGGGCGGAATGCGCCGTGTAGGGCGATAACTTTGCGTTCACCACGTAAGCCAGGTTGGTGTTGTCCTTGTCGGTTTCTGCGGTTGCGCCCCACGTCATGACATTATTGACCCAGCTGTCCCGTTTGCTCCAGGTTTGCTGGATGCCATGGTTGCTGACCAATTTGTCGTTGTCATCACCGGCGTAAAGCATCCAGGCGATCAACAGCTGTTTTGTGTTGTTCATGCAAATGATCCCTTGCCCTTTGGCTTTCGCTTTGGCCAAGGCCGGAAGGAGCATCCCAGCCAGGATCGCAATGATCGCAATCACCACCAACAATTCAATAAGCGTGAATCCTTTTCGCGCCCGAACTTGTCCAACGAGTTTTTGTGTCGTGTACATAATCTTTCAGCAATTCACAATTTCACCACCGACGGTAGGTATCGAGGTTGGGCTGGGCGGGTTCAGCAACTCCGGCGCCACGGAGGGATCGCCTCTCTGAGTTCGAAGAATCCGCCTGAGGAATCGTGCGATCTCCGCCCTTCTATCGTCCAGAATCTTAGCCAGACCATGCGCGCCGCCGCTTTTCGTCCTATATCAGGACAATCAATGTCAGCAACGCGGCGGCAGATTGTGAAAATTCTTTGAGCTTCCTCTGTCTCCATCCGGACTTATAAATAAATGGGCGCACTCCCATGAGCGGAATCGAAAAACGGCTGGGGCAACTTTATCAGGAACTCGGACCGCAGCTCCGCGCGTACCTCTGCCGCCGCCACCCTGAGCCCGGTTCCGCGGACGATCTCCTGCAGGAAACTTTCCTGGCAGCCCTCAAAAATGCCGCCGCGTTCGCTGCGGCTCGTTCGCCCAAGGCGTATCTCTTCGGCATCGCTCGTCACGTGAGCCTCGATCGACTCCGCGAAACTGCCACTGAAAAGCTCCGTGCCGCGCCAGTTCCAGTGCCCGAAGCAGCGCATGACCCCCGGCTCGAACAGATGCGCGAGGCGATCTCTCACTTGAAACCGGAATTTCGCGAAGTGTTGGACCTACGGCTGCAAGGGGAACTCTCCTACGAGGAAATCGCGCAGGCCTTGCAGATTCCCATCGGAACAGTGCGATCGAGGCTGCATCACTCGATTCGCGAACTTCGCAGGAAGGTTCTCAGATCGCTCCATGCGGACATTTCCACATCTAAAGAAAATGAACTCTGAAATGTTAGAAGCGCTATTGCTCGACCGTGCCTTGGGAGGCTTGACCCCTGAAGCTCAATTGCTGGTCAGCGAACTTTTGGAACGTGATCCTGAGGCGGCTCAGCAAGCGCGCGAGATCGAACAAACCGTTTCCATGGCTCGCGAAACGTTCCGCGGCAGTGGCCTCCCGGCCGAAAACATTCTTCCCATGCCGCTCGATTTGCGGCGCCGCCATTCGCACATCCCAATCTGGACCGCAGGAATAGCCGCTAGTTTGCTCTTTGGATTTTTCTGCGGTCGACAAACCTCGCCGCAAATAACCGCGCAAAATGAAAGCGCCGCGCGCGAAATCCACCCGGCGAAATCATCGGAGTTTTGGTCGGCGCGAAGTTATCTCCCGCAGAGCAGCGCTCACGCTGGAGCGCCCGCACCTCAACCACAATTGCACTGGCCGTCCCCCGTGCGGCGGCCTTATTGGAAAGCCTCCTTATGAAACCGATCCGTTTCTTTTTCGCTGCTGCCTGCGCCGCCCTCCTTTTCGCCGGCTGCGCTTTTCAACGAGTTTTCTGGTCGCCTGACGGCAAACAGGCCGTGGTGCTCGCTGAGAAAGGATTGTACTTGTGCGATAGCGAGGGCCGATTGAGCGGTTTGCTCGTTCCTGAAGTGCGAATCGCCGCATGGTTTCCAGATTCAGCACAGGTAGCGCTCGTCGTTGTCGAACGCTTCAAAACGTGGAGCGATTTAAAAAAAGCGATTCCGCAACCGTCGCGGATCGAAAACCTGGCGAACACCTTTCTGAAAGGTCTGGACCGATCCATTCCATGGGCCGCAGCCGCTGACGCGTTCAAAAAAGCCCAGAAGGTCCACGACCGTGAATGGTCTGCCATTGTTTTGTTTTTGCGCGATGAACGGGCGGAAGACGCGAAAAAAGCAGCTGGACCAAGTTGGAGCGAGTTGGCCAATGCCGCAGCGGATGCCGATGCCATTCGCGTCGGGAAGCTGGCGGAAAATAAAATTGAACTCGGCCCGGCTATTGTCCGGGATTTGTGCCCGCTGACTGACCTGCGCGTTTCTCCGAGCGGCACTGGGGTGGTTTTCACCGTCGAGCGTGCTCAAAAACAAGGAACGGAACTGTGGTTGGCGGATTCGACTGGCAAGAAACCAGCGGTCGAAGTTCAGTCGGAAATCGCAGGATTTCCCGATTGGGAGAAAAGCTCAGGCGCGCTCGTATTCATCAGAGCAGTGGGGACGACGACGTCTGACGATCAGCTGCGCTTGGGAGTCGTAACGCGGCAGCAATTGCTAAAGAAAGAAACCGGCGAGATCGCTCCAAAAAACGAACTGGAAGAAATGGCAGGAGTCATCTTTGACCCCGGCGCCAAGGTGCGTTGCCTGGCGGATGGACGAATTCTTTTCTCAGCGGCGGAAATCAAATTGCCCGGCACGAGTTTGGATATGCCCAAAGGACATGGACTGTTCGCGCTTGACCTGGCAAGGCAAGCGACGGTGATTTCTTTGATCCCACCGGGCGTGCGGCCGGAACTGCCGGAAAACCTTAATTTTTTTGAAGTGAGTCCGGATGAGAAACAAATTTCTGTGGCCGGCGACAAAGGCGTCGTTGCGGTGTTTACGATTGCTTCAGGCCAAGCGGAGACGATTCAGCCGCCGATCATGAAGGATTTGGCTGGCATCCCGAATTGGCGGGCGCCGAACGAGCTTTGTTTCTTTCGCCAGCCAACTGAGACGAATCGGGTTGAAATTGCGCTTTGGAAAAGCGGGGGAACGCGCATTTTGAGCAAAGACTGGCCCGAAGAAGTGCGCAAAGGTTTGCTCGATCCGTAGGCGCCCGGCCATCCGGTTGCATTTGTGCAATGCTAGGTCCGGCCTGTCCCCTTGCCAAACCCTGATGCACGTACGTCATGGTTTTGGCAGGGGGGACCTTGCCAAATCCTGATGCACCTGCGTCATGGTTTTGGCAGGGCGAACCTTGCCAAATTCTGATGCACGTACGTCACGGTTTTGGCAGAGCGGACCTTGGCCAAATCCTGATGCACGTACGTCACTGTTTTGGCAGGGTGGACCTTGCCAAATCCTGATGCACGTACGTCACGGTTTTGGCATTTCGGTGTCGATCGCAAGGTTTTCCAGAGCTTTCCCTCAAGGTCGGTCCCACGGCCACTTCCACAATGATGCGCAATCATCCTGCGTATTGCAGCTCAAGCGGCTTCCGAATATCCTCCGGTTGCGGACTCGCACCAGGCAGCGCCTGTCCGCGCGCGTGACACGGCATGAAACTAAAGCTTAAGTGGGTCGGACTCGCCGGTGTCATTCTGGTAGGGGTCAATCTTTCGCTGGCGCAGCGGTTCCGAAATTCCAATCAAGGCGAAGGTTGGATTGTGAACGGCGATTCCATTCGCACGGCGCGCGAGGCCCCGTTCCATAGCACGGAAGTTCCCAACTGGACGAATGCGCCCGGCTTCGAAAAGGACCTTTTCACGTTCGCCCGGATTCGCTACACCCGGCTGACGCGGGGCGGCCGTGTCTGGTGGAACGGCGGGTACTGGTACAGCGATTATCCCGACAGCGATTTGAATTTGTCGTATCGACTCCAGCAACTGACCTCCATCAAAGTCGACCCAAACGGCCGGGTCATTGATCTCACGGATCCGGAGCTTTTCAGCTTTCCGTGGACGTACATGGTCGAGCCGGGGTTGATGATTTTGGAAAATGATGAAGTTGGCGTGCTAAGAAATTACTTGCTGAATGGCGGGTTTCTCATGGCCGACGATTTTTGGGGCGAGGGGCAGTGGGCGAACTTCGAACGAGAGATGAAACGGGTGCTGCCAGACCGTTCGTTTGTCGAATTGCCGCTCGAGCATCCGATTTTCCACTGTGTGTTCGATTTGAAAGGGCCCAAGAGCCAGTTGCAAGTGCCCAACGTGCTGATCGGCCGGCGCGCTGAGGAAACTGGAGTTACCTGGGAATACCACGAGGCGCTCGTCGGCGGGCAAGTGGTTCGCGGGGGAGAAGAGTGCAAGGAGCTGCACATTCGCGCCATTCTCGATGACAAAGGCCGCATCATGGTGCTGGCCTGTCACAACACGGATTATGGCGACGGTTGGGAACGAGAAGGAGAGGACGATTATTTTTTCCACCGGTTCTGCGAGAACATCGCCTATCCAATCGGGATCAATGTCATCTTTTACTCGATGACGCACTGACGGCCTGGACAAAATTAATTCGGATTTCAGTGAGCGGCGCCGAGGCAGGGGCGCATCAAAGCATCTGCCGCAGCAGCGTGAGCATTCGTTCGTTGGTTTGTTCGTCCTTCACCGCGATTCGAACTGCGTGCGGCCCGAGTTGGGCTCCCATTGTTGACGCATCCCGTAAGAACAATCCTCGCCCAGCGCAACGCTGGATCAATTCGTTCGCGCTCGGACTGCTGTTGGGCAAATGGAATAAGAGAAAATTCGCCACGGCAGGAATGACCTCGACTCCAATCGCTTCGAGGCCGGTCTTTAATTGCATCCGCAACGCCGCCGTCTCTGCATAGCGCTGGCGGTAATAATCGGGAGATTCCAAGGCTCGCACGGCGCTAATCTGGGCTGGCAAACTGACGGCCCAAGGCGGCGTGATGCTGCGGAGAAATTCGAGTTGCGCTGGATTCGCGCAGAGATACGCGGCGCGAACGCCACTCAGCGCGTAAACTTTGGACATCGATTTGCAGACCACCACATTTTCCGTTTCGGCGGCGTAGCGTTCGATGCTCTGATCTGGCGCAACGTAATCGACGTAAGTTTCATCAATCCAAAAGCGCGTGGTGGAAGGCGCCTTCGCCAGGAGCGCTTCCAATTCGTTTCGCCGCAAATGCTGTCCGGTAGGACTGTTCGGGTTCACTAAAACGACCAGGTCATAATTTTTCTGCAGCATGCGTCCGAGCTCCGTGGAATCGATCCGATAACCCTGCGAGCGCTTCAACGTGAACCGGTCCACGCGGCATCGGATGACTTTCTCGAGAACGTGGGCGTATTCGCCGTAAGTGGGGTCGAGAATGAGAACCCGCGCAGACGAATCGAACCACGCGCGCAACGCTAGAAAAATCAAATCGGATGAGCCCGCCCCCGGCAGGATGGCGTCGTCTGGCAAATGCCGGGCGGCGGCGATTGTGGCGATGAGCCCGGCACTGTCAGGTGGCGGGGAACTGCGCACAATCCACGAACCCCATTTTTCGAGCGCTTCGATGACTGCCGGAGCGGGTGGGAACCATGCGTCGAGCACGTCGGCATTGATAATTTCCTGGCTTCGTTCCAGATGATCGAATTTTTCTCCTATCGCGCCGAAGAAGGCGCCGCCGTGAAAACAAGCCGCTGGTTTCGCGAATGGGAACGGCAAATTCCAAGTGGTGTCGCGCTCGAGCCGAGCGGGGATCTGCAGCGCTTCCGCTTGGCGCCGCAATTTGGCGGGCGTGGCGTGGAGGAGTTCGTAACGGACGGCGCCGGATTGAAAGGAGATGGCGGTTCTGTTCAGTCCGGCCTTCTCGTAGAAATCAAGGATGGCTTCGCGGCCGATCGCGACGATGCGCGACCCACCGTGTGCCTCGACCCAGCGCAATGCGCCATACATCAGCAGGGCCGCGACGGCGCTGCCGCGCCACGGCTTGAGCACGCTCAGCAGCCGTATTTCGAAAGTGCGCTCATCGATCGGGAACGGCAGTTGATCGCGGGAAATGTATTTGTCGATCGAGTAAGCCGGGTTTCGTTTCGCTCGCGCATTTCGGGTTGGCGGAGTGATGCTGATGAAACCAGCGAGCTCGTCGCTGATGGTCGCGGTGAGATAAAGATTGAATTCGTCGAGCGAGTCGGTGAGTCGGTGCGCGTCATTGGTTGAATGCTGGCCCAATTCGGTTGCGAAAATTTCGTGCCGCAGGAAATAGATGCGTTCGCGCGCGGCCCGGTCCGCCAGGGCGAGCGTTGTCCGTGGCGGAACGCAGGGTTGGGAACATTCGGCCGGCGCGAAAATCGCATCCTCGATGGCCGAGGCGGGCCAAGGGTTCTGATGACCGTTTAACCGTAAAGGGGATTCCAGGCGCGAAATGTTCATGCCGGGAGTTGTACCGTCTCACGGGAGACTCACCTAATTCATAAATCCGGGCGCGGGATTGAAAAATTGAATCGGGCTTGACAGCTCGTTTGTCCGACTTCTAGGTTCCAACAATTTTTACGGGGTATGCTGATCAACGGAATTATCAATCCGCACTTGCTGTCGCTGATTGCGCGTGTTCGCCACACCAACATGCTGGTCATCGCCGACGCGGCCTTTCCGTTCTGGCCGCAAATCGAAACCGTGGACATTACGCTGGTGAAAGGGATCCCGACGGTTCTGCAGGTGTTGGAAGCGATTCGGCCGAATTATGTGCTGGGCCAAATCATCATGGCTGAGGAATTCAAGTCCCACAACGATCGCAAAACAGTGGACGAGTTTGCCCGGGCTGCCCGCGGCGCCACGCGCAGGTTCGAACCGCATCTCGAGTTCAAGAAGCGCGTGCCGCATGCGATCGGTTTGGTTCGGACGGGCGACACGACGGCGTATGGCAACATGATTCTGGTTTCCGCCTGAAACGGGGCCGGGGACCTTTTCGCGTTTATGATTCGATCGAGCGTCACCATTTCATTGATTCCCCAAGCGAAGGGCGGGCCGTTTATTTTTTGGGGCGAGCTGATCGAGCACGTACGACAGGCAGCGCAACTCGGTTTCGATGCCGTCGAGATTTTTGCGCCGGATCCAAATAGTCTCGACCGCGCCGAACTGAAGCGAGCGTTGCGCGAGACGAAGCTCCGCGTGGCGGGGTTCGGCACGGGCGGCGGTTGGATTCTGCACGGTTTAACGCTGACGAACGCGGACGCCGCGATTCGACGGCGCGCGATCGAATTCATTTCTGCGATGAGTGATCTTGCCGCGGAGTTTGACGCGCCGGTCATTGTGGGTTCGCTGCAGGGACGATTCGGCGGCGACGTGACTCGAGAACAAGCTTTGATTTGGCTGCGGGAAGGTTTGCAGGAAGTGAGCGAGCACGCGAAAGGGCGTGGCCAACGCTTGCTGTTCGAACCGATCAATCGTTACGAAACGAACCTGATCAACCGTCTGGAGGATGGCCTCGATCTCATCAAATCTTTGGGGAACGTGCGATTGTTAGCCGACTTGTTTCACATGAACATCGAGGAGGAGTCCGTCGCGGGCGCTTTGAAGAGCGCAGGAGGCCGCATTGGCCACATTCATTTTGTGGATACGAATCGGCGGCCAGCTGGAAACGGGCACTTGAATTTGCCTGAGATCTCGCAAACGCTCCGCGGGATTGGCTATGACGGTTTTCTGTCCGCGGAAGCGTTGCCGTGGCCCGATTCAAGCCGGGCAGCGGAGCAAACGATGGAAACGTTTCGCCGTTTTTTCAGGCCGCTGGAACCTAAGACACGCTAAAGCGTGGACACCAAACAAGAAGTTGCTTGGTGTCCCGGCTTTAGCCGGATAAAGCCGATGCAACAGATTTAGGCCAAGACGTTCCTCTGATATGAAACTTCGACCTTTGGGCAAAACAGGGCTGAACCTATCTGTCGTCAGCTTCGGCGCCTCATCGCTCGGGCAGGAATTTCGCCGCGTTGATCTGAACGAGGCGCTGGATTCAGTCCGAGTGGCGCTGGATGGCGGAATGAATTTCATCGACACGTCGCCGTTCTATGGCCGAGGGATGTCGGAAGTGCTGCTCGGGTTGGTGCTGCGGGAGATTCCACGCGACCGTTATTTTCTCGGGACCAAACTGGGCCGATATGATCTCGATAAGTTCGATTTCTCCGCCAAACGCGTGGTCGAAAGCGTCGATGTCAGTCTCCATCGAATGGGCACGGACCATCTGGACATCTGTCTCTGCCACGACATCGAGTTCGTCGACATGCGGCAAATCGTGGAAGAGACTTTGCCCGCCTTGCGGCGCGTGCAGCAGGCTGGCAAGGTTCGGTTTGTTGGGATTTCGGGTTACCCAATGAAGATCTTCAAATACGTTCTCGAACGGGCGGATCTCGACGTCGTGCTCTCGTATAACCAATTCACATTGCAGAACACGCGATTTGGGGAGCTCATTCCGCTGCTCAAATCGCGCGGGGTGGGGATCATGAATGCAGGCCCTTTTGCGGCGCGGTTGCTGACGAATGCGGCTTTGCCCGCCTGGCACAAAGAACCGGAAGAGGTGAAGGCCGCTTGCCGGCGAGCGGCGGAGTTCTGCCGGAATCGCGGCGTGGATATTGCAAAGCTGGCGTTGCAATTCTCGATTTCGAACCCGGACATCACGACGACAATCGCGGGATCAGCGGATCCAAACAATGTCCGGCGCTGGATCGAATGGGCGGATGAACCGATCGATCAAGAGTTGCTCAAAGAAGTGCTGGCGATTTTAAGGCCGATTAAAGACCTCGGCCATATCGAAGGGCTGAAGGAGAATAACTAGCGAGGCGCGCCTCAGACCGAACGAGATTTAAAATCCAATTACACCTTGATTTCAAATGACGGTTCCTCTCCGCGCCTCGCAAAGCACCAATGACTAAGGACGAATCACGAAATAAGCCCCAAAGGCCAACACTGCACAACTGCGATCTGCGAACACCAGGCCAGCAACCAACCGCCTCAGAATCACCCAATCGCGGCCCACTGGATCGGGGCGTTTTGAAATTTGTTGTTTGGTCATTCTTTCGTCATTCGTCACTGGCCCTTAGCCAAATTTCATGAGGGGTGGAAAAACTTGACTCAAATACAACAACTTTTCCGATTCAAGGACTCTAGACAGATTGTCCGTGGTCCGTGGTCAGTCGTTCGTGATTGGGGCGATCGCTCCGCACCCGATCGTAGCCGCCGAGGTCAGGAGGCGGACCAGGATCATTCACGAATTCCGATGCTTCATCCGCCTCGTTACCTCCACCCTCCGCAGTAAGTCGCCCGCTTTACGAGATCAGTCCAAGGGAGAGATCTTTTCGCAGCAGCATGCCTTCCGTTCGGGTGCTATGGAGGACGGGTCGGCAGATACAAGGCGGGACTTCCCAACCCCCGCTTTCAAGTCATGCTCAGTGCGCTTCGAGCCAGTTTTTGCCCGTGCCCATTTCGACTTCGATCGGCACATCCAGCGGGATGGCCCGTTTCATTTTCTCTTCGACGAGCGGGAGAACTTCCTCTTTCTCGGACGCGCACAAGTCGAATAGAAGCTCGTCGTGAACCTGCAGAATCATTTTTGTTTTTAACCGGCGCCGCGAGAGTTCGCGCTGAATGTCAACCATGGCAAGTTTGATCATGTCGGCGGCTGTGCCCTGAATGGGGGCGTTGATGGCATTGCGTTCGGCTGCGTTGCGCGTGGTGGCATTGGCCGAATTGATGTCCCGCAAATACCGGCGCCGGCCGGTGACGGTTTGGACGTAGCCGTTGGCGCGCGCGAATGCGATCGTCTCGTCGATGTAGCGGCGGATGCCAGGGAACCGCGCGAAATATTGCTCGATGAGCGCGCCCGCGTCCTTGCGCGCGATACCGAGGCGCTGCGACAGGCCGAAGGCAGAGATGCCGTAAGCGATTCCGAAGTTCACCATTTTCGCCTGGCGCCGCATTTCCGAGCTGACCTGTTCGAGCGCGACGCTGTACACGATGGCCGCAGTGGCGGTGTGAATGTCGAGCCCGCGCCCAAAGGCATCGAGCATGGCGGTTTCCTTGCTAAGCGCGGCGATGATCCGCAATTCGATCTGGGAGTAATCCGCGGAGAGAAGCTCGAAATCGCCCTGGCGCGGAACAAACGCGCGCCGGATTTCTTTCCCGCGCTCATTCCGAATCGGGATGTTTTGCAGGTTCGGATTTTGGGAATTCAGGCGGCCCGTAGCAGTCGCGGTTTGTTGAAAGGTAGTGTGGACTCGGCCGGTTTTCGGATGGATCGTGGTGGGCAAGGCATCGACGTAGGTCGATTTCAATTTGCTGAGCATCCGATGATCGAGCAGCCGCCGCACGATCTCGTGGTCGGGCGCCAGTGTGAGGAGGGTTTGTTCGTCGGTGGCGTATTGGCCTGTTTTCGTTTTTTTGGCACCCTCGCAAATTTTCAAGACATCGAACAGAATTTCACCGAGCTGTTTGGGGGAATTCAGATTGAAGGTTTGGCCGGCGATCTGGCAAATCGCTTTTTCCTGAGCGTCGAGTTCCTTGGCGAGTTGCTGGCCGATTTCAGCAAGAGCCGGCCCGTCCACCGCGACGCCTTCAAATTCCATGTCAACGAGCACCGGGAGCAGCGGCATTTCGATCTCGAAGAAGACCCGTTCCTGTCCTTTTTGCTGGAGCAGCGGTTCGAGCTTGGGTCGAAGTTGCCAGGCCAAATCCGCGCGTTGAACCACTCGATCGGCAATCGCGGTCGGCAGCGTTTCCATCAGTTCGAGTTCTTCTTTTCCGGAACTCGGCCGGTTCGTGGGAGCCAGCGTGTAGCCAAGGAACACTTCCATCAGGTGCTCGAGCGTGTGGCGCAGGTCCGGTTCAATCAGGCTGTGCGCGACCATCGTGTCGAACAGTTTTCCGGCGGGATTGACGCCGTGCCAGCGCAACGATGTGAACGCCTGCTTCAAATCGTGCCCGATGATCTCGCGCTCGCCCGATTCGAGGACTGGACGCAGGCGGTTCAAGGTTTCTTGCGCGCGCTCGGGCGAATCGGGCAGGGGAATGAACGATCCGCGGCCACTTTTCCACGAGAAGGCGAGCCCGACGATGCGTGCGGTTTTCAAGTCGCCGCCGGTGGTTTCGAGAGCGAGGCTGAACGACTGTTGCGTTTGAAGCTCGGTCAAAAATGTCTCGAACTCGGGGTTCGAAGCGAGCCGGTGATACTCGTGAGGAAGATCGTGGGATTGCGGGAGCGACTCGCTCGTCGGGCCTGGGGTCGCTGGTGTTTCGGTTTGCGCTTCGAGTTCGATGGCTTTGGCAGCGGCTTTGGCCAATCCCGCCGGCGCTTTGAAATCATCGCCGTAAATGCGGCGTCCGATGGTATTGAACTCAAACTCGAGGAATAATGCTTTGAGTTTTTCGTGATCTGGTTCGCGCAACTGCAAGTCATCGAAGTTGACTGGGCAGGGGCAGTCGCGGCAGATCGTGCTCAGGCGTTTTGAGAGGAGCGCTTGTTCGCGATGCGTCTCGAGGGTTTCCTTCAACTTGCCTTTGAGCTCGCTGGTGTGCGCGAGCAGGTTTTCCACACTGCCATATTGCCCGATCAACTTGCTGGCGGTTTTTTCGCCGATGCCCGGCACGCCCGGGATGTTGTCGGAGAGATCGCCCCAGAGCGCGAGGATGTCAGCCACTTGCTCGGGACGTTGAATGTTCCATTTGCCGAGCACTTCGGGCAAACCCCAAACCTCCACGGCGTCGCCCATGCGAGATGGTTTGTAGAGAAACGTCTTTTCCGTGATCAACTGCGAGAGGTCTTTGTCCTGCGACACCATGTAAGAGATGAATCCCTCCGGCTCCGCTTGCCGAACCAAAGTGCCGATGATGTCGTCCGCTTCGTAACCGTCGCAGACGAGCATCGGAATCCGAAACGCTTCGAGAACCCGCGCCACGTTCGGCAACGCGACGGCGATATCCTCGGGCATGGCCTGCCGCTGGATTTTGTATTCGGGAAATTCCTTGTGGCGTTGGGTGGGAGCTTCCGTGTCCATGGCCAGCGCGATGTGAGTTGGCTTTTGGTTGCGGAGCAGTTCGAGCAGGGTTTGGGTAAAGCCGTAGAGCGCGGAAGTATTGACGCCGGTCGAAGTGAAAATGGGCCGTGCCATCAGCGCAAAATGAGCACGGTACACAAGAGCCATACCGTCGAGCAGAAACAGTTTTTTCACGATCCCGAGAAAATACCGGTTTTATCGACGAAGCCAAGTTCGCGAAATCCAGGGTTTTGGGACATGACCTGGTTATTGCTGGATCCGGTACAAATGCTCGGCCGTGCGAATGAAAAGCGCGCCGTCAGCGATGGCATACGAAGCGAGCGACCGTTCGTTCAGCGGATTGGTGGCGAGCTTTTCAAAAGTTTTGCCGGCCTTCAGCACCACGCCAGTTCCGTCTTCCGTTTGAACGTAGATTCTACCGTCGGCGTAAATGGGGGATGCCGAACAATTGCCGCCGATTCTCTCCTGCCAGTGGGTTGTGCCAGTGCGCGCGTCCAGGCAAGTCGCCGTTCCGCTGTCCGCCACCAGGTAGAGTTCATCTCCGACCAACAGCGGCGATGGCGTATTTGGGGCGCTGCGTTTGACTGTCCAAACGACGTTCGAATCGGTGAGATCGCTTTGGCCTTCGGGCCGAATCGCAATCACAGTAGGGCGATCGAACCCGGTGCAAACAAAGAGCAGACCGTGTCCGAAGACCGGCCGCGGCACAACGGAATAACCATCATAGCGCACGCGCCAAATCTCTTTTCCATCCGCGGGATCGTACCCGCCCACCATGTTGCTGCCAGGGCTGATCAATTCTTTCCGATCGTTCACCGTGATGAGCAAGGGCGTGCTGAACGAAAACGTTTGCCGCGCGTCCGTGATGCGGGGCGTTTTCCAGAGCAGGTGACCGTCTTTTTTGTCGAGGGCCGCGATGAACGGATCGCGCCCGCCGTCGCAGTTAAAAACGAGCGCATCGCCGACGAGGGCAGGGGAACCGCCGTTGCCGTGAACGGGTTCGTAGCGCAACTCATTGTTCCGCCAAATCACCTTTCCATCGAGGTCGAGGCAAGCGGTTCCTTGATGGCCGAAGTGAACGTAAAGCCGATTGCCTTCCGCGATGGAGGTGGCGCTGGCGTGCGTGTTCTTGGAATGAATGCGCGAAGAATCTTTTGCTTCGTGAAAGACTTCCGTGTTCCAGAGCATTTCCCCCCGAGCGCCGTCTAATGCCATTGCGCGCAGGGAAAAGCCGGTTTCATCAGGGAGCGCAGTGGTGATGAAAAGTTTCCGGGAAAAATAAATAGGCGAAGACCAGCCTTGGCCAGGAATGGTTTGTTTGAAGGCGACGTTTTCGTTGGTGCTCCAATGGACCGGGAGGTTGGTTTCGCGGGAATGGCCTTGGCCGGTTGGGCCGCGGAATTGTGGCCAATCCTCCGCGGCAACAGTCACGGCGAAGCAGCTGATCAGGGCGAGCGCGAGAATCGTTTTCCACATAGCGTCATGTGTTTGGTTTGGAATGGCCCGTAAAGTGGGACAAAACCGAAACCGGTAAAAGGAAAAATTTCTCCGAACCAAACTGGCGGCTCGTTCGTTTAACTCAACAGGAACGATGGATCGATCGCATGACGGATGAACAAGCCATGTGGCGGGTTCAAAGACAGGACGACGGACAAGCCTTCGCCGAATTGGTGAAACGTTGGGAGCGCCCGATCCAACGCCTGGCGATGCGACTGATGGGCGATCGGCAGCGGGGCGAGGATTTGGCGCAAGAAACGTTCGCGCGATTGTTTGCCCGCCGGAAACAGTACGAATGCCGCGGGCGATTTTCGACCTTCCTGTGGCGAATGGCGCTGAATCTTTGCTACGACGAATTGCGGCGGCGGCAGCGCCTGCCGGAGATCGATCTCGAGAGCGTCCCTGAATCGACGTTGGATTTTGCGGAAGCCACTTTGTCGCCGCAGCCAGTCGCACCGGATGCCCATGCCTTGCAGACGGAAGAGAGCGCACAGGTCCGCCAGGCGCTGGGTGAACTTCCGGAGTTGTACCGGACGATTTTGGTTTTGCGGCATTATGAGAATTTGAAGTTCAGGGAAATTGCCGAGGTGCTCGAGATTCCTGAAGGAACAGTCAAATCGCGCATGGCCGAAGCATTGACCCGATTGGGGCGCCGCTTGCAGCCGCTGTGTGAACCGGAGAAACCACCGTATGAGAAATACAAATGATTGTTACGCCGACAAAGGCGCCCATCCGGCTGACGCTGACTGGATGGAATATCTCTACCACGAAAGTCCCCAGGCGCGGCGCGCGGAACTCGAAGCCCATCTGGCTGGGTGCGGCCTTTGCCGCGAAAAGATGAATCAATGGAACCAGGCCAGGTCCTCTTTAGATCAGTGGCGTTTAGAATTCCCCACGCAACGAATCCGTCCCGGGTTCGCTCAATTTTCGAGATGGGCCGCGGCTGCGGCAATTCTAGTTTTGATGGGTTACGCCATCGGGCGCTTTTCGGTTCCCGCGTCGAATTGGGACGCGGTCCGGGCGGGAATCGAAAAGTCGCTTCGCCGCGAATTGGCGAACGATTTCAAAAAGGAAGTTCAACAGCAAATTCAACACGAACTCGGCGCTCTGCTCGCCGCCGCGCAGAATCCAGGCGTTGGCTCGCCGCTCGGCGAGCAACTGCGGAATGTCATCGACGTTTCGCTGCAGGCCGCATCTGCCGAGCAGGAAGCTAACACGCGTGAATGGTTGGGTGCGCAAGAAGCCAAGCGAATCGAAACGGCCGAGCTTTACGCGGAAGCGCTGAGGCGTTTGGCCGCGAAACAGGCGGCTGATTTCGCGCGGGTTCACAAGGAACTGGAAACTGTCGCCGTGCTGACGGAGACGGGACTGAAGCGGAATCAAGAACAGATGGTTGAACTCGCATCCCTCAACCAAAACCAGCAGGTCGAAAATTTTTCCACCGACCCAAAGTCCGGCAAACCTTAAATCAATTTGGACCGCGTCAAACCGCAACAATTCATCACTCGATTATGAAAACAAAGCTAACGATTCTGATGGTCGCTCTTCTTGGGGGAGCGGCCTTTTTGCAGGCCCAAAACACGCCAGGGTCCGAACGTTCCAACGACAACGCTGCGTCGACGGGTTCTTCCACAGCCTCAACCGAGGCCGGAGGGTCAGCCAGGTCAGGAGTGACTTTGCTGGCGCAGTCGGATGGAAACATCACAGAACTCCTCGCGTCGCCTGGGGTGGCGCGGGCTGGCTTTGGCTTCCCGCGGGCCGACTTTGGGTTCAGCGGAGGATCTGCGCGCAGACCGCTCATCATCTCGTTTTCGGACGCGGGCGCAAAGACGGGGCCGGCCATGGCCGAGGATTTGAACATCATGTCCCGTGTGTTCACGAAATCGTTGCGCGAAAAATTGAACCAGGAGACGCCGACAGCGATGGGAATCGAGCTGTTGTCCTTTGGCAATATGCCTGCGCAAACTTTTTATCTGGAAGATTACGGCGCCGTGTTCTTCTTGAACGTCAACTTTCCCCTGGTCCCTCCGCCGCCCGTTGAAGAAAAGACCACCTCAGGCGAACCGGAAGACACGACTTGGGAACAGGCCAGGCGAGAACTCTACGGGTCCCGGCAAGGCTTCGGGGAATTGGAAAAACGATTTCTCGCCGAGGGGTCATTGTCTTTACATGGACCCTACGCCAAGGGCCGGCCAGCTGAGGAATACAGCGCCGAGAAGGTGGAGAAACTCAAAGAGGCCGTGATCCAGGCTTTGAAGAACGGCGCTCATATTCGCCATTTGAAACCGGAGGAATGGCTCACAGTCGTCATCAGCGGGGCAGGCGAAGAACGAACGAAAAAGGTCAAGCTTCAGGACGGCATAACCCCCGAAGGCCGGATTTTCTCAGTGAACGCGGTGGGTTACGTGACCACGCGAGGCGAGGCGGCCACCATGATGACCATGCGGGCAAAGAAATCGGACATTGACGCTTACGCGGCAGGGAAAATCGACCGGCAACAGTTCGAAAAGAAGGTTGGGATTTCCGTCTACTGAGTTCTCTGATCCCTATTGAGCGTTGCAAAAGTGTTCTCCTCTCGCCTCGCTGGTGCATCGATTGCACTGAATAGCGCGGGGAGAGGGAAGGGAGAGGGGAATGTTCAGCGGTTCAATGTGCGAAGGGATGCTTCGGAGCATTCTCTCCTCGATCCCCGCTCCACCGTCGCGGGGCGAGGAAGAAGAACGAGCCGCTAATTGAATGCAGTGGGGATCAAAGGCAAGGGCTTTGCACCGTCGACATGCCAATACGTGTGCGACGATCTATAGTAGTCAACCGGTCCAAGCTGAAATTGCGCGGAACGGTCTCGACCGAAAAATCGTGCATATGCACGATTTTTCGGACGGGTGGGCGGATGGGCAAGATCAAGGAGCAAGGGATGAGTTATGAGCTATGACCCACTGGCGGTAGCCTGCTACGACACTGCCCTCGATCTTGTTGAGTAATGGATGAAGTTGCGAGCTACTGGCCCAGGGGCGGCTTGGTGACAACTCGAAAGAACTGAAGCGAATTCGTTCCTCTTGGAACGGTGTTCTTCAGCGTGGGGCTGCTCGTTCCCGCCGTTACGGGATTGCCCACATCTTGCCAGGCATCTGACGCGGAAAAGGAGTTCCGGACTTGGACCTGGTATTCGCGGTTGGGCACGGCTGTCCAAGTCAAACCAGCTCCGAGTCGGTCGGGCGAAAGATCGAGCCGCGTGATGCGGAAAAAGTCGTTGGCGTTGTTCGGATCAGTGCCGGCGAGATATTCGGCATAATCGCTGACTCCGTCGGCATCGTGATCGCCCGTGCGGCTGTAGGTCGTGAGATTGCCGGCGTGCAACATCTCCCAGGCATCGGGCAGCCCATCGGCATCCGAATCATCGCCTAAGTTCAGCGAATTGATTTTTAGGAACGTCTGCGTGTCGCCAAGCGTCACCCAACCGGCATTGGCACTGTAGGCGTAGCCTGAAATCGTGCCGGTGCGCAGATCAATTCGAGGCGACCCAGTGGGTTCGAACGCGATCCAGCCAATGTTCGCGCCATACGCAAAACCCTCCAATTCTCCGCTTGGGGTGACGTTCACGCCGAAATCAGAGGCGGAATTGTTTTGGTAATGCGTGCCGTTGGCCGGTTTGCCATTGCCGAGATTGATCCAGCCGACGTTGGCGGAATAGATCAGGCCGGAACAAACGAACTCGGTGATGTCGGCGCCATTTTGGGCATCAGGCCGCCAATTGATCCAACCGATGTTGCCAGACCAAGCGAACGCGTGAGCTGGATCGATATTCGATTGCGCATGGGCCAGGCTCGTCGCGACGAATCCAATCAGGAGCAGGCCGCGCTGAAGGCGCTGCGCCAGTTGAGCTGCTGGCCGGATGGGAAGTGCCGAAAACATGCTAGATTCCTTTGGACCACAAAAGATCAATAATCGAAGTTGGCCCAGGCGTTGGTGAAGGTGGTCGACTCAGCGCCCTTCATGATGGGCGCTGCCGTTTGCAAGCCTGTAAACGGATAATTAAGGGTATTGTTGGCGGCGCTGTTGTTCAGGATCAGATTGCCCGCTTGCAGGACGGCCAAGCCGCGATCGTTCGAGATGACGCTATTTTCCTTAATGGTGTTGTCGGTGCCGGAAACCTGAATTCCTGCCGCATCGCGCGCGTTAAAATTTCCTTGGGCGTGATTGCCCGTGACCAAACATTCCGACGTGACTGCGATGCCGCTGCTCGAATTGCTTTGCGATGCGCAATGCCGCACGGAGCTTCCGATGTCGGCTTGAATTCCGGTGAGGCCGTTGAAGAAGGCTTTGCAGCCCGTGACCTCGGAGGCGGCGCCGGCCAGAATCCCGTTGCCTCTGTTCTTCGAGACGTGGCAGAGCTCGATTCGCGCGTCATCGTTGGTGAAAATTCCGTTGGCCACATTCTCGTTGGCGGTGACTTCGCTCAGATGGCAATCGACGCCGCAAACGACGCCCGAGCCGAGGTTGCGAAAGGCTGTGCACCGTTCGAAAGAAACGCTATCAGCGGCTTCAAATCCGTTCACTGAGTTCTGGCTCGAGGTTGAGGACGTGATCGAGGAACCGCTGAAGGCGATGAAACCGGAGGTTTGATTTTGCATCGCCATGCACGAATTGATCTGGCTCGCTTGACCCCCGGAGATTCCCGCGATTCGGTTTAGGTTTGCGCGGCAATTTTGCAGCAGCGCGCCCGAACCGGCCATGATGCCGTTGCCGACGTTCTCGGCGGCGACGCAATCCTTCAATTGGCTGAAGTCGCCGGCCATGATGCCGTGACCCCCATTGCCCTGGGCTTGGGAATTCTGGATGAGCGCGCTCGCTCCTGTGGCGATGCCGGCCGCTCCGTTGCCTGTGGCGAGGACATCACGGACGATCGCGTAGCTCCCCGAGTTCAGTCCGTTGGTGGCGCATTGTGAAATCACCAGCGATTGGAAAACGCAGTGCGCCGCGGGGCTTGCTTCGATTCCGACATTCCAACCGCGAATGTGGCCATTGCGAATCCGAACATTTTGATAAGGACCGGAGAAGACGAGGCCGTGCTGGGCTCCGGCCCTGGCGGCGACAGTGAACCCGCCCAGATCCAAATCAACGTCATCGCTCGAGACGGAAATGCCGTTGGCGCCGGCGGCGCCCGTGAGGTTGGTGGTTAAATAGTAAGAGCCGGCGTTGCTGATGGTGAATGGCAGGCTGGCAATGGGAGTGCGCGGTTCAATCTGGCCCAGCGTTTTCATGGTCGGACCCGGCGGCCCAGGCGGCGTGAGGCTTCCTTGAGACCAGGCTGAGTGGGTTGACCCGAGGGCGAAAATAAAAAACAGCGAGCCGGCAAATAATTGCTTCATACAAATAGAAACGGCAGGAATCTAATGCAGGATGGGAAGACTGCAACCGGCTATCTGGGGCTGGAAGCCACCGCACGGATCCGAGCCCAATCGATATTCTCGGGGGAATTGGCGATTGGCAAACGATTCCAAGTAATGGTGCGGGAATCTTTCAGCTTCCACAATTCGACGTGGCCGTCCGCAAACGACAGCGTGAAATGATTGTCGTGGCGGCTGGCTGGAGCGTCGAGAAAACCACGGCGCCCTTGCATATCGAAAGCGAACCAACCGTCGTTAATGCTCTTCTCATGTTCGTCAATGAACACGAACGAACGGGACGGGCCCGGATCGACGATGTCCGTTTCTTTGTTGAAGACCCGAAAATTATCTTCGCCCGCGAGTGGTTGGCCGCCCATCCAGCCGTTGATCGAGTAGCTTCGCACGCGCGGGACGCCCTGGGTGCGGCTGCGATCAGCTGGGCAGCGGTAAATGCCGTAGGCTGGGTTGTAAGGAAAAAGCTTGCCGCGCGCGATGGTGTTGCGATTGGTCGAGTCCAGCACGCCGGGATCAACCTGGCCGTAAGCGGGGCTGTCATCCATCGATCCGCGAATCCAAGCATTGGTGTTGAGCGTGCCATTGCTTTCGAAGAAATAGTTTTCGGGCAAGCGGCCATGGTCTTGCGAATACATGATCCAGCCGAGGGTGAGTTGCTTCAGGTTATTCAGGCAGGCCGTTTGATAGGCCTGGCCTTTGGCTTTGGCCAGCGCCGGGAAGAGCAAGCTAGCGAGCACAGCGATGATGGAAATCACCACCAGCAATTCAATTAGAGTAAATCCGCGCTGCTCTTTGGGAGCAGACGCAGCCATGATGGATTCGTTTTGTTTCACAATTCGCCTAACGTTTTCGCGAGGACCGACAAAAGTCAGCGCTAGAGCCGCATTGAGCAGGTCCCATTCCATTCCGGCATTTGAGGATACCACAGGGCGGAAACTCGTGCAAAAGACTAGTGGAATGGCAGGGAAATGGATTATCGAGACTCGCGGAAACCCCGCTTTGGGAGGAATATCCCAAGCGTGCTGGGGCCAATTGCCAAAAATTGGAGCAACCGCCGGGACAGTTTTGCTTTCAGCTTGGCCCTTTGCCCTAGGACCTTTTTGATCCTCGAAGGATGAATTTGTTGCCGATTGCCAGGCGGGAATTGCGGGTGGCAGCACGACGGCCCGCCACGTACCGCGCCCGAATGTTGATGGCGTTGTTCGCGCTCGCCATTACCACCGGCATGTTGCTCTTTTCCCCTCAGGCTTATGCTCAAACGGGACGGCCTCTCTTTTTTGGGCTCCTTTGGGCCGGGTTCGCTTTTTGTTTGAGCGAAGGGATCCGCCAAACTTCCGATGCCTTGAGCGAGGAGAAACGTGAGGGAACTCTCGGGCTGCTGTTTCTCACGGACCTCCGCGGCTACGACGTTGTCATCGGGAAGCTGGCCGCCGCCGGCCTCAATTCCTTTTATGGCTTGATGGGCGCATTGCCGGCCTTGGCTATTCCATTTGTATTGGGGGGAGTCAGCGGCGCCGAATTCGTTCGAGGCGCTCTGGTGTTAGCCGGCACGCTCTGGTTGTCGCTCGTGCTCGGTTTGTTCGTTTCTTCCCTCAGCCACGATTCACAGCGCGCGATGAACCGCGCGTTTTGTTTGCTGTTCGGGATCGCGGCCTATCCAGTCGTGCTGAATGCGTGCAAGGCCATCGGAGGAGATGCACGATTGCTCGATTGGCTTTCCTGCGCAAGTCCCGGCGCCGCGCTGGCGCTCGTTTCGGAGAATTACTATCGGCCGCGGGCGTCCTTGTTCGTGGAAGCGATTGCCGGAACTCAAATCGTTGCCTGGTGCGCGCTGGTCTGGACGAGTTGGCTGACGCCGCGAGTTTGGCAACAAAGAAATGCGACGGTCGTTGACACACCGAGGCTCCGCGCGCGTGAAGTGAGCCCGAAGAAATTGGCGCAGCTCGCGGAAGTTCGGCGCGAGCAATTGGACCGCAACCCGGTCTTTTGGCTGACGGCTCGGCGGCACGGGCCGCAAACTGGGGTTTGGCTGGCCTGGCTCATTGTCGCGGGCTGTTTCATTTTGGTCCTCTATTTTTTCCCTTCACACGCGGTTTCCGTGGGACTGTTAACGCTCGTGCTGGGCATTCTTCAGTTGTTGTTGAAACTTCGCGTCGGATCTGAAGCGGCCCGTTTTTTCTCGGAAGCTCGGCGGAACGGCTCGCTCGAACTGATGCTTTCAACCCCGTTGAAGACGAATGAAATTATTTCGGGCCAGCTGCTCGGGCTGCGGCATTTGTTTTTTTGGCCTGCGCTGGTGTTGCTGGGTCTCTGGATTCTCCTGAGTCTGCTCTCCACAAAGTGGGTCATGAACGTCGGTGCGCCAACACCCGTGCGGTTCGCTTTTGCGGGCGGACCGGTCCAGATGATTGGGCAGATTTTGGTGTTCATCTGGGATCTGCGCGCGCTGGCGGCCGTTGGGATTTGGCTCGGGTTGAGGGCCAAAAACCATAACCGAGCCGCCTTCACCACGATCCTCTATGTGCTCGTGTTGCCATGGTTGGCGGGAATTTTTTTAATGCCGGTGATTTATCTTTTCCTCGGCTTGGCCCAGCGCGGTGGCGCCGGCCTCGATCCGATGGCTGCATTCCTGATTGCGCTCATCCAGCCCCTCTTGTGGTTGGCCAAGGACAGCATTTTCATTTGTTGGGCGAGCAATCGGTTGCGGCAATCGCTGCGGCAGACTGCCGCTGGAATTCCTGAAATTCCTGCGCCATCCTTGCTAATTGCGCCGCCGGTGATTTCACCTCCCGGAAATATTCCACCGGTCCTGCGTGGATGACACGCTGCGCGGATCGGCCTTACAGGATTCAGAGCGTGTTCGAAAAACGACCGCAAATTGTCAGAGAGGAGTTCGGCTCGGTAACGCTTTTTCGTTGCGACCCTCCGGCGGGAAAAGGTACGGTTTCGCCTCATGCATTCCTCGCGCTTCGGACAGGCTCTTTTCGTCGCCGGCCTTTTCCTTTGGGCGGTTGCCCCGGAAGTTTTTTCACAGCGAACGTTTGCGGCTGAACTTCTGCCTCCCGGTTTTCGGCCGCTGCCTTTAGGCGTCCACGCGCTGGTCGGCGCAAAGATCGTGCAACGGCCGGGAGATGTCCTCGAGGGCGGCACGCTGCTCATTCGCGACGGCTGGATCGAAGCCGTGGGCAAGGACGTTAAGATTCCGGCGGACGCCCGGGTTTGGGAAATGAAAGGCACGACGGTTTATGCCGGGTTCATTGATGCCTATTTGGGTTCGGCATCGAAGCGGCGCGGCGGCCGGTCGCAGGATGATCTCGCACGCGCGGGCGCGGGCCAAGGCGCGCCGAAATTTTTTGGCGTGCCAGGCCAGGAAGAAGATCCAGGGAACAAAGGGCCTGGCTATGGCATTGCGCGCATCGCACCGGAGAACCGCATGGCCGAGAGTTACAGCCCCGATCACGCGCTGATCGAGACATTGCATGAAATTGGCTTTACGGACGGCAATGTCATTCCGGAGAGCGGGATTTTGCGGGGCGCCAGTGCGTTCGTGGCGCTTTCGGAGGCCAATCCAAACGAGATCATTCTGAAGCCGGATGTCTTTCAGCACGCCGTTTTTGAAACGGGCGGTTCGGCTTATCCGAGCTCGCTCATGGGAGTGGTGGCGGCGATCCGGCAGGCCTTTTATGACGCGGACTATTACCGGAACGAACAAACCAACTGGATAGCTCGGCCCGGGCTGCGTGAGCGGCCCGAGTACAATCCTTCGCTCGAAGCGCTTTCGAGCATCCGAGAAAAAAAGCGGCGCGTCGTGCTCGACCCTGGGAGCGCATTGATGATCGATCGCGCCGGCGCGCTGGCTCGCGAATTTGGTTTTGAGTTTCTGCTTTTGAGCACAGGCCAGGAATGGCGGCGGCCCGAACTGGCCCGTCGTTCGGGCGCAGGCTTTATTGTGCCGGTGAATTTTCCCGAACTGGCGAAGCTTTCCAGCGATGACGATTGGGATGATTATTCGCTCGATGCGTTGCGCCGGTGGGATTGGGCGCCCGAAAACCCGGCGCTGCTTCGCCAAGCGGGCCTGGAGGTCGCTCTCACGTCTTATGGGTTGCCCGACCGAAAAGTTTTTCGCAAGAAGCTCCGCGCCGCTTTGGATCGCGGATTAAGCGAGAATGACGCGCTCGCCGCGCTGACGACCGTTCCGGCCAAATTCTGCGGCTTGGAAAATGTGCTGGGAACGATCGAGCCAGGGAAGCTCGCGCACCTCACGGTGGTTAACGGCGAAAGTTATTTCGACCCAGCCAATGTCGTTCGCGAAGTTTGGATTGATGGCCGGCGTATTCCTGGGATCGAGCCCGCCAAAAAAGAGGAGAAGAAAAAGGAGGAGAACAAAAAGGAGGAGAACAAAAAGGAGAAGGACGACAAACGAGTCGCCCATTCGCCTCAGGAAAATCGGGGACCGCTCGCGTCACCGAAATCATTGTTGATTACAAATGCCGCCATCTGGACTTGCGGTTCAGCCGGCCGGATCGAAGAGGGTTTCCTGTTTTTAACGGATGGGAAGGTTGTCCAAGTCGGGCCCACCGCGGATTGGAAAGTTCCGGACACGGCGCCTGAATTGACGATAGACGGCGCCGGCAAGCATTTGACCCCCGGGCTTATCGACGCGCACAGCCACGCGATGATCTTGGGCGGGGTGAACGAATCGACGCTGCCCTCGACGGCCATGGTGCGGATTCGAGACGTGATCAATTCGGAGACGGAGAACATTTACGAGGAACTAGCTGGTGGTCTGACGGTGGCAAATCTGTTGCACGGGTCCGCCAATCCGATTGGCGGCCAGAACGCGATCATCAAGCTGAAGGACGGCGCGTTACCGGAAGACCTGCTGGTTGCGGATGCGCCGCCTGGAATCAAGTTCGCGCTCGGCGAAAACGTGAAGCAGTCCAATTGGGGCGAGCGCAATTCCTCGCGTTTTCCGCAGACGCGCATGGGCGTGCGGACATTTTTTGCAAACCGATTCACGGCGGCCCAGGAATATTTGGCGGCCTGGGAAGCTTATCGGAAGAACGGCGGGAAAGCCCCGCGGCGCAACCTGGAACTCGAAGCGCTGGGTGAAATCATTCAAGGCAAGCGCCAGATCCACTGCCACTCGTACCGGCAAGATGAGATCCTCAGTTTCCTCCGCGTGATGGAGAGTTTCGGCGTCCGCGTCGCCACGCTCCAACACGTTTTGGAAGGGTACAAAGTCGCTGATGAAATTGCGCGGCACGGGGCAGGGGCTTCGGGATTTTCGGATTGGTGGGCGTACAAATTCGAGGTGTACGACGCGATTCCGTACAATGGGAGTTTGATGCGCGAGCGGGGCGTGTTGGTTTCATTCAACTCGGACGATTCGGATCTGGCCCGCCGGCTTTACCTGGAAGCGGCCAAGGCGGTGAAATACGGCAACACTCCCGAAGTCGAGGCGCTCAAATTCGTGACGCTGAATCCGGCCAAGCAACTCGGAATCGACCGGCGGGTTGGCTCTCTCGAGAAAGGCAAAGACGGAGATTTCGTTCTCTGGTCCAAATCGCCGCTCGATTCGGCCACCGTTTGCTTGCAAACCTGGATTGAAGGAAAAAAATATTTCGATCGTGATGCGGCGCCGGCGCGAGCGGAAGCGCGCGAGAAAGAACGCGCAGCATTGATCCAAAAAGCAAAAAAACGTTCGCAAGCCGAACCAGTGGACGAGAAGAAAAAAGATGAACCGATGAAACCGGCCTTGGAACACGAACATGACGGAGAGAACCGGCATTGCGAGGATTAACCCGGAATCCAGGGATTCAAACCACGAAAACCACGAAACAGACGAAAGAAAGAGGAATTGAATCGAACAGGCGGTTCTCCCGTTCGAACGTTCTTCTCCGATCCTCCTATTTTCGTGTGGTTCGTGTATTTCGTGGTTGAATTGCGTTTTCAGATTAACAGGCCGTTTAGCCCCATCGGTGATTTTTATGCAAAAATTCAAACGCGGATATCTTCAATCCAGGTTTGTCCTGCTGCTGATCGCGACGGCAGTGGCACGTCCGATCTGCGCAGACAGCGTGCTCCTGAAAAACGCGGTCGTGCACACCGTCTCCGGGCAAACGTTGAATCCCGGGAGTGTTTTGGTTCGCGACGGGAAAATTGCGGCGGTGGGAACGGAACTAAACGCGGATGGCGCGCGCGAAATGTCGCTGGAAGGACAACATCTCTACCCGGGCCTGATCGATGCGACGAGCTCGCTTGGATTGATTGAGATTGAGGCGGTGCGCGCCACGTTGGACGAAACCGAAGTGGGCGAGTACACGCCCGACGTTGAAGCGTGGATCGCGGTGAATCCGGATTCAGAGTTGTTGCCAGTGGCGCGAGCGAACGGCATCACGCACGCGCTGGCGGTGCCTGAGGGAGGCGTTGTGGCTGGCACCTCCGGATTGATGGCGTTGGATGGATGGACGACCGAACAGCGGACCGTGCGAGCGCCCGCGGCGCTGCACGTTTACTGGCCGAACATGCAGTTGAACCTCACGCCTAAAGAAGATTTGCCAAGCTCAGCCCAGCCGAAATCGCCGGAGGATCAAGCCAAAGAACGCCGGAAGAAAATTCGAGCGCTGGAAGATTTCTTCGAGGACGCGCGAGCCTACGCCGCGGCGAAAAAGGCGTCTGGCGAGACTTTCAAAAAAATTCCGGCTTGGGAAGCGATGCTGCCCGTGATCGACGGAAAGATTCCCGTGATCGTGCATGCGAACGAAATGCGGCAGATCAAAGCGGTGGTCGAATGGGCCGAGCGCGCCAAAGTGCGAATGATTGTGGCGGGTGGACGAGATGCCTGGCGGGTGGCCTCACTTCTGAGCCAGCGCCATGTGCGGGTGATTTACGAACAGGTGTTCACCCAGCCACTGCGGGATAGCGACCGTTACGACGTGCACTTTCGCGGGCCATCGGTGTTGCAGCAAGCTGGAGTGCGGGTCATTTTCAGCCAAGGCACCGGCGGATTCGGGGCGAACAATGCGCGGAACCTGCCCTACGCCGCGGCCCAAGCGGTGGCCTTTGGTTTTCCGCACGATGAGGCGATCAAAGCGATGACGCTTTATCCGGCCGAATTGTTTGGCGTGGCCGATCGGCTTGGTTCGATCGAGCCGGGCAAGGAAGCCTCCCTCGTGGCCGCGGATGGCGACATCTTGGACATCCGTACCCACGTGAAACATGTTTGGATAGCTGGAAAGGAAGTCAGCCTGGAAAATCGCCAAACGCGGCTTTACGAAAAATACCGACAGAAACCGGTTTCCCGATAAACTTCGAAGCTCATGCAAGCTCCATTTCTGAGTGGGAAACTCCCCTTGGTCTGTGCGGGAATTTTGTTTTGGTGCGACGCGAATCGAGCGGCTGAGCGGCCCGCGGATCTCGACCAAGCGATCGCAAAAGTTCGCCAAGGGACGCTGATCATTGAAGCGAAACCGGGCGCAGACATTCAGGTCGAGCAGTTGCGCCACGATTTTTGGTTCGGGGCGGCGCTGGCGAACGGAGCGTTCAGCCGTGGCATGAGCCCGGATGATCGAGCGAAGTACCTTTCGACATTCCTGGAGAACTTCAACGCTGCCGTCACGGAGAACGCATTGAAATGGCACATGATGGAGCCGCGGCGCGGGCAGGTGGATTACGCGGTCGTTGACGCAATTTTGAGTTGGAGCGAGCAGCGCGAAATTCCGCTCCGCGGCCATAATATTTTCTGGGGCATTCCGAATCGCGTTCCCGAGTGGCAAAAGTCGCTGGGAGATGACGAACTGCGGGACGTGCTCCGAGCGCGCGCGCTGGATGTCGGCGGGCGGTATCGCGGCCGGTTTGCCGAGTACGACCTGAACAACGAAATGATCCACGCGAATTATTACGAGCAGCGTTTGGGCCCGGACATCACGCGGCAAATGGCGCAGTGGGTGCGCGAAGCGGATCCCAGGGCGGTCCTTTTCTTGAACGACTACGATATTCTCACGGGCAACCGGCTGGCGGATTACATCGCGCAGATTCGGAAACTGCTGGCGCAAGGCGTGCCGATTGGCGGGATTGGAGTGCAGGGCCATCTGCACGGGGAAACTTTCGATCCGGCCGCATTGCAAAATGCGCTCGACCAGCTCGCCGAATTCAAGCTTCCGATCCGCGTGACGGAATTCAACATGCCCGGACAACGTTCAAAATTCCTGCGCGATCCGCGTTTGCGAATGACGCCGGAGGAAGAGCAAGCGAAGGCCAAGGCGCTGGCGGATTACTATAAGATCTGTTTTGCGCATCCAGCCGTGGCGGGGATTTTGATGTGGGGATTTTGGGAAGGGGCCAATTGGATTCCCGCCTCGTCTTTGTATCGCCGGGATTGGACTCCGACGCCGGCGGCTCAGGCGTATCGCGATCTCGTGTTCAAGCGGTGGTGGACTCAAGCGACGGTCAAAGCGGACGCGAACGGCCGTGGCGAACTGCGGGTGTTTTATGGACGGCACCGCGTCAGAGCAGGGGACCGCGAGAGGGTTGTCGAGTTGAAGCGTGGTGAGGAAAAGAAGGTTTTGAGTTTGCGGTGAGCGCTTCGTTGCGGATGAAGTTGGTGCATGCTTCTTGTCGGCTCGTCAGTAGCCTCGCCCCACCGGATGAAGTTGGCGCATGCTCGTTGCCGGCTCGTCAGTAGCCTCGCCCCACCGGATGAAGTTGGTTTACAAAGTTTCCGGGAATGATTTGCTGATGGCCCAACTGCGATACCATTACTGACCATGAACCCAGATCCCAGTTCTTCCGTCTCGCAGATCGACGCCGAAAGACTCGCTGAGCGCTGCGCCGCCGTTGTGGGCAAGGAGAATGTCCTCGCGCGCGCGGACGAGCTGCTCGTTTACGAGTGCGACGCTTACACGCTCGAGAAAAACCGGCCGAACCTGGTCGTATTGCCGCGCAGCACGGAGGAAGTCGTCAGCGTCGTTAAGCTGTGCGCCGAACGGAAGGTCGCAATGATCCCGCGCGGCGCGGGCACGAGTTTGAGCGGCGCTGTTTTGCCGGTGGAAGGGGGAGTCATGATCGCGTTGACGCGGATGAACCGCGTTCTCTCGATCGATTACCGCAATCGCCGCGCGCTGGTGGAAGCGGGCTGCGTCAATGCCTGGATCACACAAGCGGTGCGATCGCGAGGTTTTCTCTACGCGCCGGATCCGTCGAGCCAGCCTGCCTGCACCATTGGCGGCAATGTCGCGACCAATTCCGGCGGACCGCACACGCTCAAGTACGGCGTCACGACCAATCACGTGCTCGGGTTCGAAATGGTTTTGCCGGACGGCGCGATTGTTTGGCTGGGCGCCAGGCCTGATGGCGGGGAAGACGTGCCCGGTTATGATTTGCGAGGAGCGGCGATTGGCAGCGAAGGAATGTTCGGCGTGGTGACGCGCGTTTTGGTCCGGCTGGTGCGGGCGCCGGAGGGTTTCCGGACGATGCTCGGAATTTTCGAGAGCGTGGAGGAAGCCAGCCAGACGGTGAGCGACATTATTGCGGCGGGGATTGTGCCTGGCGCGCTCGAGATGATGGACCAGCTCATCACGCAAGCGGTGGAAGCCGCGTATCATTTTGGTTTTCCACTCGACGCCGGGGCGGTCCTGATCATCGAACTCGACGGGTTGGCTGCGGGCCTCGATCGGCAAGCGGAAAACGTGCTGGCGATCTGCCGCAAGAATCGAGCTCGGGAAGTCCGGCTGGCGCAAAGCGAGGAAGAACGGGCGCTGCTTTGGAAATGCCGCAAGCGTTCGTTCGGCGCGATTGGCCGGCTTAGTCCGAATTACCTGACTCAAGACGGCGTGGTGCCGCGCTCGAAGCTCCCGCAGATTATGGAATTCATTCGCGCGACGAGCCGCAAATTTGGATTGCGCATTCCGAATGTGTTTCACGCCGGCGATGGGAACATTCATCCGCTGGTTTTGTATGACGAACGCGATCCGGAGCAGGTGCGGAAAGCGGTCCGAGCGGGCGAGGAGATTTTGGAGAAGTGCATCGAGCTGGGCGGCAGCGTGACGGGCGAGCACGGCATTGGAGTCGAGAAGATCGATTTCATGGCGAAGCAATTTGGCCCTGACGATCTCGAGGCGATGCGGATGCTGCGCCGGGTTTTTGATCCCGAGCAGCGGTGCAACCCGCACAAGATGTTCCCCGGCTCGAAACGCTGCATGGATTTCGCCGTGAAAAAGCAAGCCGCAGCGTGAGCGAGCCGGGCCATGCATTCGGTGCACGGCCTCTCCCTGCCGAAGGCCTGCAATTTGACAGACTGGGCTGAAGGCCCAGGAAACAATCAGCGCATGATTTAGCAGCCCTGAAAGGGCGAAACGAACTTCGCCAATCCCGGAGGAATCAACCGAGCCTTGGGTGGAATGCCTCGGCTGCAGCGTAAACGCTGCGTTCCGGTCCAGATTCGCAACCGCGCGCGATTGGACCGTCGGCTTTATGCCGATTAAAGCCTCGGATAAAAACCACCCTCCTGAATGAGCTAATCCACGAAGATGAATTCGTTCGAGATGAGCAGCACCTGCGCGAATTTTTCCCAGGGCGAAAGCGGCTGCGGCTTTTCGCGCGAGCCGCTGAAGTCAGAGCGTGCATTCCATTCCGTGCGCGTGATTCCACTCGATGCTTTTGGATCGAGGCGCAGCGACACGGTCGGCGCCCATTTGAAACTGTCGGAATCGACGGTCGCGTTTTGATCGACCACGAAATTGATGACTTCGTTTTGTTCGACGGGCAGTGCTTCGATCTCGGCCAGCTGTTTCCGGTTAAAAATTTTCCAGGAACCAAGCTCGCCCTGGCGATTTGAAATAATGTGCGCAATGATGCCGTCGCCTTTATCGGTTTCGTGGCTGACCATGCCGGAGATCTTCAGCACGCCTTGCTGCGGCGCAGTCCAGCGGCGGATCGCCACATGATCGAGATCGTTTCCGGGATGCCCGCCTTCCGCGGTCAAGCTGACCCAGCCGATTTTCCCATCGGGCAGGTCCTTTCCGCCTTGCCAGGATTTTCCGGTGAAGAACGGGAGAGGATGAAAGATCGTGATCGCGCGCGCAGACGGATCGAATCGCCCATAGCCATATTCCCAAACCGCAGGTTCGGGGACGTGCGGCGGGATTGTCGCTTGAGCGTGCACGTAATCGAGCCCGGCCCGGAGTTCGTCCGGTTGCGGTTCACGCTGGAAGAGGAGTTGATAAAAACGGCGGGCTTGGTCCTCGTCCGAAGCGGGATGAGCGCGATCGACGCGTTTGGCTAAGGCTCGAGCTTGTTCGATGACAAAAGGACTGTTGATCATGAACAGCGCCTGTTGCGGGACAGTCGTGTTGAAACGTTTGGCGCTGCTGGTGTCGGGGCTCGCCAGATCGAACGTTCGAAACAAACCTGGCAAATTCTGGCGGTCGATAAATCCATAAACAGACCTGCGCAGCTTGAACGGGGCAACGGTGATATCAATGGCATGCCCACCGATTTGCGGATTCAGCCGGCCGGTCACTTCGATCAAACTGTCCCGCATGGCTTCGAAATCGAGCCGAGTTCGGTTCATCCGCCAGAGGAGAGTGTTGCTTGGATCGACCTTGGCGCAGGCGGGATCGCCGTCGCTGGTTTGTTGGTACGCGCTCGAAAGCATGATTAGCCGGTGCAATTTTTTGATCGACCAACCATCGTCGATAAACCGCCAAGCCAGGTAATCGAGCAACTCCGGATGAGAAGGCGGATCGGAACGCGTTCCGAAATCACTGACGGTGCGGACAAGGCCTTCGCCAAAATGATACAGCCAGATCCGGTTCACGAGCACCCGCGCGGTGAGCGGGTTGTCGCGGCTTGCGATCGATCGAGCCAGTTCGAGCCGGCCGCTGCCGATCTTGAAGGGCGCGCGGTTTGGGCCTGACAAAATCTTCAAGAACCGCCGGGGCACTTCTGGTCCGGGATTGTTCGGGTTGCCACGAAGGAAAATATGGGGCGCGTACGGGCTCGGATTATCGACCAGAACCATTCCTCGAGGCGGCGCTCCCGGATGAGTAGCGGCGAGTTCTTCAGCTTGGCGGCGGAGACTGCGGATTTTCTGCCCGGTGGGCACATCGAACAGGCGGAACATTTCGCGTTCGCTCAATAGCGCGATGGGCGAATCGGGCCCGTAAAGAACCTGGCGGAGCTGTTCGCGATCCCGGTCAGGCAACCCCGACGGTTGGTTCGTTTCGGCTTTAGATTTTTTGAGGAGATCAACCCAGGCCTGTTCGGTGTCGGCGAGCAGCTTGCCGTATTGTTCGGCCGCTTCCTGCAACGTCTTGGGCGGCGAACTGGCCAGCGCTTTCGCAATCACTGGATTGGCCTGGCCGAACGAACCGTCCGCCAAACCCGAGCAGATTCTCGCGGCAGCTGGGGCGAAATTCGTCCCAGGGGCGGAAACATAAGCGAACCAAGGAGTGAATATGGCGTTGGTCTGTTTGCGCCAATCCTCGAGCTTCACCATCCAATAACGCACCAGATTTGGATCGAGCTTGCGCTGGCGAGCGAGCGTTTCGCGCTTGGACGGATCGTCCAATTTCGAGGCCTCGTAAGCCGTCCAGAGATATTCGCCGGATTTCACGCGCGCTTGATGGAGGGCGGCGGCTTCGCTCGTTTCCTGAAAATCCTTCAGCGCCTTTTCACGTTTACGGGATTCAGCGAGGAACTCGCGGTATTCCGGCGTATTGGGGGGCGCTCCGAGCAGCGGTTTCTCAGCCGGTTCGGACGCGCTGGCGAAGACACCGTACAACGAATAGTAATCTTCGGTCGGAATCGGATCGAACTTGTGATCGTGACAACGGGCACAGCCGACCGTGAGCCCCATCAAACCGCGGGAGACGACATCGATTCGGTCATCAATGATATCGGGTTGATTATTCAGAAAGCGGCGGCCGAGCGTGAGGAAACCGAGGGCAGCGAGCGGGTGTTTGTCGCCGTTGAGCGGCAATTGATCAGCGGCGAGCTGTTGAATGATGAATTGGTCGTAAGGCAGATCCTCATTGAATGCCCAAATGACGTAATCGCGATACGTGTAAGCGTATGGGTAGCGGCGTTCTTCCTCGAAGACGTATCCTTTGGTATCGGCATAGCGGGCGATGTCGAGCCAGCGCCGTCCCCAGCGTTCCCCGTACTGCGGCGAGGCGAGCAGCCGATCGACCACTTTGGCAAAGGCGTCGGAGGAATCGTCGCGGACAAATTCTTGGACTTCCTGAGGAGTTGGTGGAAGCCCAATCAAATCGAAGCTGGCGCGTCGAATGAGCGATCGCTTGTCCGCCGGGCGGGCGGGATGCAGTCCGTTGGCCTCCAATTTTTGCAGGATGAAAGCGTCGACGGGAGTTTGGACCCAGCCGGCGTTGCGGACTGCCGGGATGGAGGGCGGATGCACCGGTTGAAACGCCCAATGATTACGCGCTGCCTGGGCGGTCGCTGGCAGTGTGGACTTTTCCGAGCGCGGATCCGGCGCGCCCATCCGAATCCAATGTTCGATGGCAGCGATTTGTTTTGCGGAAAGCTTCTTATCTTTCGGCGGCATTTGCAGATCGGCGTCGGTGTAGCGGATCGCCGTCAGCAACCGGCTTTTGTCGGGTTGGCCCGGGACCAGGACCGGCCCATTCTCACCGCCACGCAAAAGGGCTTCGCGCGAATCCAAGCGCAGACCGCCTTTGATTTTTTCTGCGGTCGCGCTATGGCAACCGTAACAATGGTCGACGAGAACCGGGCGGATCTCCTTTTCAAAAAACTCAATCCCGGCGGCATCGGGACTGTCTGCGGCGTCGAGGTGAAGAGGCAGGAGGAGAACCACGAAAAGCACGAAACAGACGAAATGAGGAGCTGGCGAACCAAACGACTGGACCTTCCGTTTGGCGGAAGGTTCTCCGTGTCGTTTTATTTTCGTTTCGTTGGTGTGTTCTGTGGCGGCGGGCGCGGTTTTCAACTTCATGGGCAAATCTCCCGGAAAAAGTAACACGGACCTGCGCCAGAAAAAAATCAAAAAACCTGTTGGAAGGAAAACTAGCGGCGGACCCCGCGAGGATAGTCGGGAATTTTTGCAGTTTAATTTTCAATAAAGTTGTGCTTTAATCCGGCGCCAACAGGCTGGCGGCTCGTCTTTGGACTAAAAACCGTGGTGGGTCGTTTTGGAAAGTGTGGGCGTCTTGTCTCCAAGCTGGAAGCGCCCTCCTTATTTTATCGGTTCAACCCATTCGAGGAATCGAGCGTTCCAAGCTGGAAGCGCCCTTCGACTTTACACTCCTTCAAAATTATGAAGATCAAGCATCGTGCATTGGGGTTTTACCTTCTCACCGGCATGGCGATGGCAGCGTTCACGCCTTGGGCCGTGGGTCAAGGCAGCGCTGTGACCTATCAGGGCCGGCTCACGGAGAACGGCCAGCCAGCCAACGGTCACTTTGATCTGCAATTCATTTTGTTTGCGACGGAACAATCGGCGCAACCGGTTGGCCCAATTTTGACCAATCCTGCTGTGGCCGTGAACGGCGGCCTATTTACCACGATGCTCGATTTCGACGCGGGCCTCTTCACTGGAACGAACTACTGGCTTGAGATAGGCGTGCGGACGAATGGAAGCGCCGGTCCTTTCACGACGCTGGTCCCACGTCAACCGATCTCACCAACCCCTTACGCTCTTTATTCATCGAGCGCCGGAACGGCCGGCACCATCATCGGAACGCTCCCGCCCTTTAGCTTGGCCGGCACTTACTCCGGCGCAGTCGAGCTCAACAATCCAACCAATAGTTTCAGCGGCAACGGGGGCGGGTTGAAAAATGTGAACGCCGCCACGATCGGCGGATTCACTGCGAACCAGTTTTGGATGACGGCCGGCAATAGCGGCGTGAGCCCAGGCCCGAATTTCCTCGGGACGACCGATAATCAACCGCTGGAATTCAAAGTGGATGCGGTCCGTGCGCTACGTTTGGAATTGAATGGGGCGGATGCCCCGAATGTGATTGGAGGCGCGCCATTAAACGGAGTCGCCCCGGGCGTTGTGGGGGCCACCATTGGCGGAGGAGGGGGGACGAACATCTTTTTCGGATTGATGACCAACTATGTCTCGGCTGACTTTGCCACGATCGGCGGAGGCCAAGGTGGTTTAGTGGGACCTGGCGCAGAGTCCTCGACGATCGGGGGTGGCCTGTTCAACGCGATCAGTCACTCAACCCGGTCCACGATTGGCGGGGGCGCCTATAATCTTATCCTGGCGGATTCCACGGGTAACGGCGGCTCAACCATCGCCGGTGGCAAAAACAACATTGTTCAGACCAACGCATCGTTCTCAACAGTGGGCGGTGGCTTCTCTAATACGATCGAAACCGATGCCTCCAGCTCCGCGATTGGCGGCGGCGGGGATAACACGATTCAAATCAAGGCCTCTTTCTCCACGATCGATGGCGGCCAAGGCAACGTCATCCAGACGAATGCGTCCCTGTCAGCGATCGGCGGCGGATTGGGCAACATGATCCAGAGCGATGCGTTCTGGTCGACGATTGGCGGAGGAGGCCTCAACGCGGTCCTGACCGGCGCTTCCCGGTCGACGGTCGGCGGGGGAGATCGCAATGTCATTGAGGATTCAGCGGCTTGGTCGACGATCGGCGGGGGCGCCAACAACACCATCCAGAAGAATGCGGAGCACTCGACGATCAGCGGGGGAGGCGTCAACTTGATTGGGAACGTTTCGTTTGATTCCACGATCGGCGGTGGGTATGGCAACGCCATTAACGAGGATTCGAGCCTGGGCACTATTGCTGGCGGTTACTCAAACGTCGTGGCCGGCATTTTTGGCTCGATCCCAGGCGGAGACCGAAACATGGCAGGCATCGGGAGTTTTGCCGCGGGGCACCGGGCCAAAGCAGTGGATCCTGGCACATTCGTCTGGGCGGACAGCACAGAGGCCGATTTCAAATCGACCGCGGCCAACCAATTTCTCATTCGCGCCGAATTCACCGGCATCAACCGGGCCACGCAGATCACGCCAAACGAGTATTTGGGCGTTCGTGCGCCGGTGACAAACGATTATGGCGGCATGTACGTCGAAACCGCCGGAGTGGGGTTGCCTTTTTATGGATATGCCATGCAGGGCAAAATTTCGGCTTATCACTTCGTTGATGGAAAAGATGGCGACAAATGGAAGCTCAACCTGAAAGGCAAAGATCTTTTAGTTCTGAATCCCAATGGCAATGCGGCACTTTCAGGCACGCTATCGCAAGGGAGCGACCGCGCCCACAAGGAGAACTTCCAAGCCATTGATCCGAGTTCCGTCCTGGCCCAATTGGTCAAGCTCCCGATCAGCCAATGGAATTACATCAGTGAACCGGGCGTGAGCCATGTGGGGCCGATGGCGCAGGATTTTCGCTCGGCCTTTGGCCTCGGCGCGGATGACAAACATATCACCACGATCGATTCTGAAGGGGTCGCATTGGCCGCGATTCAGGGATTGAACCAAAAGCTGGAGGAGCAAGCCACCCAGCTGAGAAAAAAAGACGCCGAAATCCGGGAACTCAGGTCAGCTGTGTCGGAATTGAAAAACCTGCTGACCCGGCCGAAGCCTTAAACTGAATCGTCCTGGAAATCAGAAATCAAAAAAGCCCACGCGATTTCACAACTCTCAAAATCAAGGAGCTGGTAACCATGAAATCAACGATTCCAAGAAATCTATTGATCGCCTTAATTTCAACGCTCCTGGTCGACGCGAGCGTTGCGCGCGCACAGACCTACTCAATCGCTTCGTTCACGATCGACGGCGGCGGAGGAACGAGCAGCGGCGGCAGCTTTACTCTCAGCGGAACGATTGGCCAGGCGGCGCCCGGCACGCTCAAAGGCGGAAGCTACGCGCTCATTGGAGGCTTTTGGGATGATGTCCTCGTGCTCCCAATAACGGGCGGGCCTACCCTGGCCATCCGCCGTTCGGGCAACACAGTCATCATCGCGTGGCCTTCCTCAGCCACCGGCTTCGTCCTTGAAGCCACCGATAGCCTCTGGATAAGGCCGATTGAGTGGACTCCCGTCGGTCTGCCCACTTCCGCCGGCGACGAGCAAACGATACCCGTTGAACTTTCTAAGGGTGATAGATTCTTCCGCCTCCGAAAACAGTAACTGCATCTAACGAGGCGCGCCTCAGACCAAACGAGGTGTAAAATCCAATATTTGTTGCTTGGTCATTCCTTCGTTGTTCGTCAGTACCCGCGAATCAGCCGGGCGATGGCTTCCGCTCCTCTTCGAGCGGCGCCAGGTTTTCCGAGCGATTCGATCACCTGGTTGAGCTTGGCCTGGATGGCCTGGCGGGCGGGCGGATTTGTCAGCAGGTCGAGGGCTTTATTGGCGATGTTCACTGCGGTGGCGTTTTCCTGGACGAATTCCGGGTAGATCGTTTCGTTGGCGATGATGTTCGGCATGGCGAGCCAGCGGACTTGGATCAAGCGTTTGCCGATCTGATAAGTCGTCCAGGATGTCTTGTAAATGGCGATGGCAGGAACGCGGAAATACGCGCATTCGAGAGTGACGGTGCCGGTCGAGGCGATCGCGACGTCGGCTGCTGACAAAGCTTCGGCCACGCTGCCGATTTGCAGCTCCCAAGGGGGATTCCCAGGCAGTTGTTGTTCCAGGCGCCGGGCCAAAGTCTCGTTTGGCAGAACGAGAATAAAGCGGGCGGGCGTTTGCGCTTGGATCAACCGAACCGCTTCCTGCAGGACGGGCATGTGCCGATTGAGTTCGCCGACCCGGCTGCCAGGCAGGAGAACGACCACTGGCCGATCGTCGCTGCGCTTGGGCCGGTGGGGCGACTGATAGCGATCCAGCAACGGATGCCCGACGAATTCGACGCGGAGATTTGGCGCGCGCTGCGCGTACCAATCCTTCTCGAATGGGAAGATGCTGAGCAGAAGGTCGATATTCTCGGCGAGGACCCGGGCGCGGTGCGGTCGCGAAGCCCAGACTTGCGGCGAGACGTAATAAATGAGTTTGGGATTCCAATTATTGAACGTGCGGCATTGGCGGGCGAGGCGGCGGCGCAGCGCTCGGGCGAAGCGCAAATTGAACCCCGAAAAATCGACGAGGATGATGGCGTCCGGTTGCCTTCGAAATGCCGCCGCCAGCAGTTGCTGAAAAATTCTGCGGAAATAAAAGTAGTGCCGCAGGGCATCGGCGGGGCCGACGACAGCGTGTTGCGTGAGGTCGTGTTCCAGGCGCACGCCAGCCCGGGCCATGGCTGGACCTCCGGCGCCAAAGAATTCCGGCGCGAACGTGCCGCTGAGCGGATGGGTTTCGGAGGTGAACTGGCCTTCGGCGAGCGGCACTATTTCCCGGAGCGCCGCGACTAATTCCGCGGCGAGGATATCGCCGCTGGTTTCGCCGGCGATGACCATGAACGATTTTCTAACCACAGAGGATTTACCCTGCCGCGGAGATTTGCCGGGTGATTTCCAGGGCGAGATCGAGCGATTGCTTGGCGGATTCGCCGCTCACAACGGGAGTTTGGCGCGCGCGAATGCACTCAATGAAACTCTGCAGTTCGAGTTTGAGCGGTTCCTCTTTTTCGAGCGGCACGGGTTCCCGGACGATGCGCTTGCCGGCAAACTCGCTGACAATGGCTGAATCTTTTGTGGCCAGAAGCTTTCGGAAAATGGAGGTTTCCTCTTCACCCTCGCGGGCGATGCGGTAAATGAAGCCTTCCTGCGCGCGGTAATCGAGCGAGATGTAATTACTCGACGTGAACACGCGAATTTTTCTCATCCGCTCGGGGCTGATGCGGCTGGCGGTCAAGTTGGCGACGCAGCCATTGGCGAAGCGGAGGCGGGCGTTGGCGATATCTTCCGAGCGGCTTAGGACGGGCATGCCGACGGAATCGATCGAGGTGAGCGGAGATTTGACGAAGGCCAGCACGACATCCAGATCGTGGATCATCAAATCCAGAACGACGCCGATGTCGAGGCTGCGCGCGGGGAACGGCTGCAACCGGTGGACTTCGATGAATTTAGGATCGGTGGCGACGTGTTGCAGGTATTTGAAGACGGGATTGAATCGTTCGACGTGACCGACCTGAAGGACGCACCCGTGCTTGCGCGCCAGATGGACGAGGTCCGCCGCCTGGCCAGTGCTGTCGGTCATCGGCTTTTCGACCAGCACATGTTTTCCTTGCGCCAGCAATTCTTTGCCGAGGTCGTAGTGGGTCGAGGTGGGAGTGACAATGCTGATCGCATCAGCGGCGGCGGCGGCTTCTTCCCCGGAGGCAAACCCGCGCACGCCGAATTTTTCAGCCACGCGGGCCGTGAGTTCAGCATCGATATCAAACACCCCGGCGAACTGAACCAGTCCGAGCGACGCTAATTCGGCGTAGATACGGGCGTGTTCTTTGCCGAGAGCGCCTGTTCCAAGCACCGCCACTTTAATATTTGGCAGCATGGGGGGGTTATATACCCGGGCGATGCCGTTTCGGCGAATCAATTTTGGGCGCCTGAAAATTTGTCATGGCGAGATGAGGGTTCCGAGCATGCCATGCGACGACAGAGATCAAGAGCGGAGGATTTCCATCCTCTCTTATCTCCCACTCAGCGAGATCGAGGCGGGGTTAACCCCCAGAACAAACCGCGCGCACTGGCAGGTTCATGGAGGGCCTTTCGTCTGGATCTGCCCTCTTTGGCTGGAGAGCTACGAGTCGGTCCGCGCCTCAGCGGGCGATTCGGCTATTTTTCTTTCTCAGCTTTTTTCGTGTCGATCACGAGAAAGTGGCTTCCACCTTTTGACCAGACCCGGAGCAAGACAGAACCTTGCTTCGATGACTTCAAGGCGTCGGCCGCTTCCCGGGCGCTGTGAACAGCTTTTCGATTCACTTCGGTGATGACATCGCCCGTCCGCAACCCTGCTTCGGCCGCAGTCGAGTTCGGATCGACGCTCGCGACCACCGCGCCGCGAAGGTTTGCTGGAATACCGAGAGCTCGGCGAGTTCGCGGATCCAAATCGCCCAGTTCGACGCCATCCAGCACGTCCTGTTGTTCGTTCAGGTCTTCGTCCCCACCGTTGTTCAGGGCCCGAAAAGCGTCTTTCGGCAACTCCGCCAGGGTGGCGGTGATCTGCTTCGTTTCGGCTTCGCGCACCAACTTCAAGTTGACTTTGGTTCCCGGCGGCGTTTGTGCGGCGAGCAATTGCAGTTCTTTGCTGTCTTTAAGCTCCTTGCCATTGAATTCGGTGATGACATCGCCGGGTTCGATCCCAGCCTTGGCCGCGGGCGAATTCGGTTGAATGCTATCCACGAGCGCGCCTTTGGGTTGTGGAATTTTGAATTGCTTGGCCAGCGCGGGAGTCAGCGTCTGGATTTTGATTCCCAAATAACCGCGCACGACTTTCCCGTTCTTGATGATTTGGTCCATGACGAACCGGGCGAGGTTCACGGGCGTGGCAAAGCCAATTCCCTGATTTCCTCCCGATCCGCTCAAGATCGCGGTGTTGATCCCGATGAGCCGCCCTTCCGCGTCTGAAAGCGCGCCGCCGGAATTGCCAGGATTAATCGACGCATCGGTCTGAATGAAATCTTCGTAGCCGACGATTCCAAAGCCGCTGCGGCCAGTGGCGCTGACGATTCCCATGGTGACAGTTTGGCCGACGTCGAAGGGATTGCCGACCGCCAGCACGATATCGCCGACTTGGATTTTCGAACTGTCCGCGAGCGTGACTGCGGGAAGATCTTTCGCATCGACTTTGACCACGGCGACGTCAGTGGGCGGGTCCGCGCCGATCACCTTCGCGGTGAATTCCGTCCCGTTGGCGAGCGACACTTTGATTTCGTCGGCGCCTTCCACGACGTGGTTGTTCGTCAAAATATAGCCGTCCTTCGAAACGATGACGCCCGAGCCCAGGCTTTGTTCGCGGAACTTGTGGGGGGAAGACGGGGCTTCGTCATCGCCGCCGCCGAAGAACCGGCGGAAAAACGGATCGCGGAACAGGGGCGGGACCGTTTGCGATCCGCGAGTCGTTTTCGAGCTGTAAATGCTGACAACGCTCGGCGCGATTTTTTGCACGACCGGGGCGAAACTCGTGACCACGTGCGCCTGGCGCGGCACGGCTTCAGGCTGCACCTTGACGGTGGGCGGTTCCGTTTGGGCCAGGCTCGTCGCGATGATTTGGCTGAAGAGGCAGAGTCCCGTTAAAGTGGCGGTCCCCGAAAGCAACCCGAGGCGGTTAATTTTTATGCGCATGTTGATGAGGCTAAGTTTTTCTCCTTCGATCCAATCACGTCCAAGAAATCGTCTGGTGCAATTTAGTCCCAATGTTCCTTCTGTCCAATTTCCCGGTGGCGTCGGCAGTGTTCCAGGTTTGTCGAAGTTGTCCATTGCTTAATGCTTGCGATAGCGGAGTCGCTCCGAATAATTTCGCTCCGTGTTGCCGAGTCTATTCAGCTGCGTGCTCGTCGCCGCGTATTTCACCGGGTCGATTCCGACGGGATTTCTCGTGGCGAAGTCCAAAGGAATCGACATCCGTACGGTTGGCAGCGGAAATATCGGAGCGACGAATGCGTTTCGCGTCCTTGGCCGGTCAGCGGGAATTTTCGTGCTCGCGGTCGACGCTCTCAAAGGATTTGTCGCGGTCCAATTATTTCCGTGGCTCGGCGCGCGAGTCGCGGTCGGCGATTTTGAATCGCTGGGCCCAAGCGGCGAATGGCTGCGGTTGCTGGCCGGTTTGGGCGCGATCCTGGGCCATAATTTTCCGTGCTGGCTGAAATTCAAGGGAGGCAAAGGAATCGCGACGTCCGCGGGCGTCATGCTGGGACTGGTGCCGTTGGGCCTGTTGATCGCCCTGGCCGTTTGGCTGATTGTTTTTTGGGCGAGCCGTTACGTCTCGCTCGCGTCGGTCTGCGCGGCGTTCGCGCTGCCGTTTGCGGTTTGGCTGACTCGGCCGAAAGCCAATTTGCTCATCGCAATTTCCGCGGTAGTGAGCGCGCTGGCGATCTACAAACACCGGTCGAATATCCGGCGACTCTGGCAAGGGACCGAACACCGTTTCGGCTCGAAAAACAAACCGGCCTCTCTATGAACGGGTTTGCTCTCACTTTGTTCCGAATCCCTGAGCGAGCTGCAAACGCTCAACGTTCAACGTTCAACGTTCAACGTTCAACGCTCAACGTTCAACGCTCAACCAATCGCTCCGACATGAAAGCTTTCGCTTGCTCATGAACGTCACTGTCATTGGCGCCGGCGCTTGGGGAACAGCCTTGGCCCGGCTCCTTTGCATCTCTGGAAATGCCGTCACAATCTGGGGCCATGATCCGGCCAAGCTGGAAGCATTTCGGCGCGCGCGCGAGAACAAACGGTACCTGGCCGGGATCTTGATCGCGGGTGATTGGAAAGTGGAACCCGACCTTGCCCGGGCTTGCGCAAACAGCGACTGCGTTGTGGTCGCCGTTCCATCTAAAGCATTCCGTGAAGTCACTGCTCTGGCGCCAGACTTTGCCGGAGTGGCGGTCAGCGTCACGAAGGGCATTGAATGCGACACAGCGCTGACGATGTGCGGCGTGCTGCAAGAGACGATGCCGCGCGCCACGCCGGTCGCGCTCTCCGGGCCGACCCTGGCGCTGGAAGTCGCGCGCGATATTCCGACCGCAATTGTCGCCGCCTCGGAGAGCGCGGACGCAGCGGCCATCGTGCAAGGGCTTTTTCACCGGCCGACGTTTCGCGTTTATACATCCACCGACACGCTTGGCGTGGAATTGGGCGGCGCGCTCAAAAACATCATCGCCATTGCGGCTGGACTGTGCGACGGGCTTGGCCTCGGGGATAACTCGAAAGCGGCCTTGCTCACGCGTGGCATTGCGGAAATGCGGCGGCTAGGGGTGGCCCGTGGCGCTCGCGCGGAAACGTTCGCCGGTTTGAGCGGACTGGGCGATCTGGCGGTGACTTGTTTTTCGAAATTGAGCCGCAACCGAACGTTGGGGGAACGGCTCGGGCGCGGCGAGCGGCTGCCGGATATTTTATCGAGCGTGCCGACCGTTGCCGAAGGTTATCCCACGGCCCGTTCCGCCTTTCAAATGGCCGACAAACTGCAAGTTTACACGCCGATTATTCACGAAGCCCACGCGCTGCTGCACGAAGGGAAAGGCGTGGCTCAAGCCGTTCACGACCTGCTCGTGCGCGAATCGAAATCCGAAGACGAATGAACTTGTCCAATTCATCGGCCCGCGCTGTCGTCCGTGTTCCCGCCAGCACGTCGAACCTTGGGCCTGGGTTTGACACGCTTGGCATCGCGCTGAATCTGTACAACCGAATCGAGATTCGGCGCGCCCAATCACGCGGCGTCAAAATTATTTCCGCGATCGAGGATAAGGCGCGGACCGGAGCGATTCAGATGCTGACCGAAGCAGCTCGCGCCTTTTGGAAAGAAAGCCGGGCGCGGCCATTTGGCATCGAGGCCGATCTCACGGGCGATGTGCCGATCGCGCGAGGACTCGGGTCGAGTGTCACCGCGCGGCTCGGAGTGATCGCCGGCCTGAATGAGATGACTCACGCCGGCATTTCGCGGCACAGGCTGATGGAAATCGTGGCGCGGTTGGAGCATCATCCCGACAACGCAGCGCCGGCGGTGTTCGGCGGCTTCAATGTTGCAGGGCTGACCGGCAAAACGCTTCGCTCGTTCCATGTTCCAGTCGCGCCGCAATTGAGATTTGTCACTCTCATTCCTCGCTTTGAAATCAGCACCGAGATGGCTCGCCAGCTCGTGCCGGATCAATTCTCCAAAGCCGACACGATCCACAACTTGAATCGGGCCGCTTTGATCACGGCTGCCTTCGCCCAACGCGATTACGACCAGTTGCGCGGCTTGTTCGAGGACCGCGTTCATCAGCCGTACCGCCAGAGGTTAATCCCTCAGCTTTTCAAGGTGATCGCCGCGGGTGAAAAAGCCGGAGCGCTCGGCGGCTGGTTGAGCGGCTCGGGATCGACCATCATTTGCCTCACGCTCGAGAACAGCGAGCGCATTGGTTCCGCCATGCGCCGACAGCTTCCCGATTCGGAGATCAAAATCCTCCGCGCGGATAATCGCGGACTGCAGATTCTGTGAACCATTCCTTCTTGGCGGCTCGTCAGTAGGTTCGCCCCACCGGATGAGGTTGGTGCATCGAGATGGTGTAGGTGGGGCGAGCGTACTCGCGAGCCGCAGGTGCATGGTTCTTGGCGGCTCGTCAGTAGCCTCGCCCCACCGGATGAGGTTGGTGCATCGAGACGGGGCAGGCTCGTCAGTAAGCTCGCCCCACCGGTTATTTCTGAGTTGTCGTCAGGCCTGGGCGCGCGGGGGAATCGTCGTGAATCGCTTGAGAATAGGCAGCGGAGAGCGGTGGAGCGGCGGTGAAAAAAACGACCCGTTGAGCAAAGCTGGGCTGTTTCACAATGCCTCTGCGGACGAGTTGGCCGGCGCGCTCCTGCACCATTGCTGGCGTAAATGGCGTTTCGATTTTCGTCCCCACCATCACGACGTTGGCAGAGTCCGTGGCGGGGAAGAGGTAAACTCGCGGGAAGACGGACTTCAACGTTTTGTAAAACGAGCCGAGCAGATCAGGACGGCGATTATTCAAACGGCCCATCACGTTCAGCTCGACAATGCCTTCGGGATCGAGCCGCCGCTGGACGATTTCGAAGAATTCCTGGCTCGCGACTTGAATGGGAACGGAGGAACCAGCCGGATCCGAGGTGTAGGCGTCGATCAGGATCACGTTGTAAGTCCGGTTCGTCTTTTCCAAAAACGCGCGGCCATCCGCCACATGAATCTGGTGGGTGGCTGATTCTCGCACTGCGAAAAATCGTTTCGCGACCGTCACGACGGCGGGATCGATTTCCACGGTGTCGACCCGCACGTCGGGATAATCGTGCTGAAAGGCTTTCTGGATGCTCCCGCCGCCCAGCCCGATCATCAGCACATTGGTGATGTTCGTTCGCCAAATCCAGGGCGTGTGTAACAGATCGATATACCCGAAATGGCCTTCGAGCGGGTTGCGGAGCGACATGCGCGTTTCCATCGAGCCATCGAAACTCATGATCCGGTAGAGCCCTTGGTCGACCACTTTGATGTGGTTGAAGGCCGAGTTGGTCTGGTAAACGACCGCGGCATTCGCGGCCAGGACCCAAGCCAGACTGGGGCCTACGATGAGCCGCGCCAAAAACAGGCGGAGTTTCATAGGGCGGAAGGATGCCTGTTTTTTGCGGTGCTTCCAAGAGCGTTGCGGCGGCTTGGGTGCAATGCCTTGGCTGCAGCGTGAACGCTGCGTTCCGGGCGATTCGCAACCGCACGCCATCGGAACGCGGGCTTTATCCTGCAGACGGGGAGTAAACTCGGGAGCATTTGGTGCAATGCCTTGGCGGCAGCGTGAACGCTGCGTTCCTGCCTACAGCATGCACGCTACGGTCCGATGTCGCGACGAGACGTTGCGTTCCGGGCGAGGCGCATTCCTCACTTTGAATTGCGCGCTAATTCCTTTACCGTTTTGTCAACGTTGCCACATGCCGAAGCTTTTGTTTAAGACGCCTTCCCCAACCGATGGGCTGACGTTGAAGGAAGGCTTGAATCGCGTGGGACGGGATCCGGCCAACGATCTTTGTCTGACTGATCCTTCCGTGTCCGGTTTCCATTGCGAACTTCATGTTCTGCCGCGGGAGATTCGCGTCCGCGATTTAAATTCGGCCAACGGAACGTTCGTCGATCGAGAGGCTGTGACAGAAGCCGAATTGCGTCCTGGGCAGGAACTGAGGCTCGGCGCGGTAGAAATGATTTTGGAAGTGCCGCCCATTGTGGCTATTCCCGATCTGCCGAAGCCGGTGATCAAGGAGCAGCTCTATTTTCCCGACGGCACACCCGCATGCCTTCACCATTCCGATCGCCCGGCGGTGTGGCATTGCAGCAAATGCCAGTTCTGTATTTGTGACGATTGCGTGCGCTTTTTAAAAATGGCCGGGCGCGCGGAAGGGTTGCGGTTTTGCAAAGAGTGCGGCGGACGCTGCCAGCCGATCGAACCGCTGGAAGCGGCGCCGAGCCGCGGCTCAAAAGTGCTGGCGCAATTAAGGAAATGGTTTGGCGGGCGGCCCGCAGCCTCGTCCGCACGTCGCGCGGGCAGGGCGAACCAATCTAGAATTGGTCGGCGGAGATGACGCGAACGATTTCTTCGAGGGTGGTTTCGCCTTGGGCGACGCGCTGGAGGGCAGTCTGCCAGAGCGTTTGCATGCCTTGCTGGGTGGCGATCTCCTGAAGTTTGCGCGTCGGCAATTTCTGCAGAATCGCGTCGCGCAAAACTTCGTTCACCAAAAGCATCTCGATCATCGCGCTCCTGCCATAAAAACCGGTCTGCAAACAATAGGAACAACCCGCGCCGCGCCGGAATGTCCCCTGTTCGAGCAAATCAGCAGGAAGCAAATGCGCCAAACTGCCTTCGGGCTGGTACGGTTCGGCGCAGTATTGGCAATTCTGCCGGACCAATCTGAGGCCGACCACGCCGACGATGCTGGATGATAGCAGGAACGGCTCGATCTCCATATTGATGAGCCGGGCGAACACGCCGGAGGTGCTGCCGCTGTGAATCGTGCTGATGACAAGATGCCCCGTGAGCCCGGCCTGGACCGCGATGGCGGCGGTTTCGGCGTCCCGGATCTCACCGACCATAATCACCTGCGGGTCTTGCCGCATGAGAGAACGAAGCGCGATTGGATAAGTGAAGTCGCGGGCCAAATTCACTTGCGCCTGGCAAACCATCGGCAAGTGGCATTCAACCGGATCTTCGACGGTGCTGATGCTGACGGCGGGCCCGTTCCGTTTGACCAGGTGATTCAGCGCGGAATAGATTGCGGTGGTTTTGCCGGAACCGGTCGGACCGGTCAGCAGAATCAATCCGCTCGGGCGTTCGAGGAGTTGGATGAATCTCTGCAGCATGTCCGCTTGAAAGCCGAGCACGCTCAGATCGAATTGCCGTTTGCCCGAATCGAAGATGCGCAGCACGATCTTTTCGCCGCGAACCGTCGGAAAAATGGAGACGCGCAGTTCGACCCCGCCGAATTCCGGCGCCGCGGGGATATGGCCTTCCTGCGGCAAATCCGTTTGATAACTGATGAGATTGGCGAGGACCTTGAGCCGGCCGGAAATTTTTTCGAGCAGTTCCAGCGGCAGGTGGATCATTTCGTTCAACACGCCGAGCAAACGAACGCGCACCACCATCGACCCTTGCCACGGCTCGATATGAATGTCGCTCGCGCCGGCTTGAACCGCGTCGAGCACGACGGCGTTGACGAGCAGGCCGATCTCGACGCTTTTTCCGGCGAGCGACTCTAAATAGGCATTGGTGTGAACGGCATTCACGGCGGGATACACCTACTCCGTTGCTGGAATGCCCGCAAGATGGCAGTCGGCCAGGCGGCGCTTAGCAGGCTGGCGCGCGGCGCAACGTCGAGCAGACCTTGCCAATCGATAGTTCGGTTTTTTTCAGGGAGCGTTCGTCAACACCAACCGATAAAAGCGCGCGGGCCGGCGCGGATTTTGCGGATCGATGGCTTCCATCCATTCTGTCTGTGGCCGAGCGGAGAATTCGGCCAGTCTGAACCAACCATCGCTATCCAAGCTGTCGCAATATTCAATCCGGTAAGCTTTCCCAGGCGCCGCTTGGAAACGCAGCGCCAAGCTGGCGGGGCTCACGTTCCAAAGCAGCTCGAGTTTGCTCTGTGGATCGTTTGGATTGGTGCCCGCTAAAAACTCCTGCAAATTACTCAGCCCGTCTCCGTCCGGATCCAGTCCCGCATCTCCCGAAAAGAGCGCGTTGAGCTGATGCGCCGCCTCCCATGCATCGGGAATCCCATCGTTATCCGTGTCGACGGCCGCGTTGAGCACGTTCGCTGCGCCGGGAGTCGGAGTTCCTACGAAACCGACCAGGCTCGAGCTTCCATCCGGCCAGCGGCCTTGAGAGACCCCTGGCGCTTGAGCCGCAAAGTCGATCGCGTCGATCAGCTGGGCCGAATCATAAAGCCGAATGGTTTCACCGAGGTCATCCAATCCGAAATTGGCGTGGTCGCTGCCGGCTGCGACATTTTTGTCAGTTTCGAGGACGATCCAATTTTTTCCTGAAACGAAACTCAGCGGGGCCAACGGAAACTTCGATTCACCCGCGAGCGACGGATCGTCCGTCAGGATTAATCCATCGAGGCGGACGGGCAGCAGATCGCCATTGTAGAGTTCGCACCATTCCTCGTGGCTGGGGCCGGCTGCCATCCATTCATTGAGACGAAGGTTCGTCCGGCTGCCAAGGCCAGTTGCGGTGGAATTCACCCGCCCAGCCGTGGGCGTTTTCAACAGCGCCCAATTCGTGCCAATGCGTCCGATCGATTGATCAACGATCTGAAATCCGAATTGCACGGAGTCGACGATGCGCCCGGAAGCGTCGAAGAGATACGCGGCGCCGCTTCTTGGGTTCAACGCGCGCCCGGAATTCCATTGGCCGGAGAATGAAAGCGGACGATTTGGATCACACTCGACGACAGCGAAAGCGCCCGGACCAATTTTAGCGCCGCTCGGAAACATCCATTGGTTCGGTTGGGCGCTGTTGGCGCTCAAGCTCCAGTTCGAAAGGTCGAGCGCGGTCGCGGTCGGATTTTGAATTTCAATCCAGCCGCAGATCGCGCCGCTTGGCGCGCGAACAGAATCTGCCGAAGCCAAAATTTCGTTGAGGCGAAGCCCGCTTTTATCTGGAAGATAATTGGCCGCTCCAGGGCTGGGCGTTTCCGCGAAGAGCTGCCACCCGCCACCCGGGGCAGTTCCCTGGGAGATTCCGTTGCTGGTCGCCTGATAATTGATCCGCTGCAGTTCAGCCCCGGTTGAATCGAGCATGACGAAGCTGCCGCCGCTCAGCGAGAGATTCAGATCGAGATGGGTCGGGCCGGATTTGGAATCGGCGAACAACTGCAAGTACTGCTGAGGCCCGAGAAACGAGAGAGCGCCGATTTGAAAAATTCCCGAAGCGCTTGTGACGTAGAGTCCGCGCAGATCCACCGGGAGCGTCAGGTCGGAATTATAAAGTTCCACCCAGGCAGGTTCATCGCCGATCGGGTGGGCCATGAGCTCGCTGATTAACAAACGATTGAAGCCGGCGACCGGCGCGACAGTGTTTTTCGCGCCTGGGGTGGGCTGGCTCAATTTCCAAGCCGCGTCTTCGGAACCGAACCGGCTGATCGAATAATCACTGATTTGCTGGCCGAACGTGACGGCGTCCACACGGTTTGTTTTGTCGTCGAATAACAAGATCGTTTCGCCGCGCCTGCTCAAAGCAAACCCAGTCTTCAACCCGGGTAAAGCTGCATTCTCTGTGCACAACACAACCAGATAACCATCCGCCGGAATGGTAGTCCCCGCCGGCACAACAAACCGGCGCGGATCCGAGTTGTCCGTGAGGCTCCAGCCGCTGACGTTCACTGCGGCAAGCGTGGCATTGTGCAGTTCGAGCCAGTCAGGGAAATCATTTCCGATCGGCACGGCAGCAATGTTGTCCGCCATGATCTCGCTCAGCTCGATTCTGGGCGCGGGAGCAACGGCGTTCGGTTTTCCAGGCGACCCGCCGACATCGAGACTGTCGCGCCAGTTGGCGGGATCATTCGGATCGCCGCGCGGATTGAGGATTTCGAGCGACGCCCCGCCGGCGGTCGCAGCGGCCTGGGGCCAAAGCCGATCGTGATTGAAATGAACTGCGGTGATTAGCTGGTTTGAGCGCGATTTGAGCGCGAGACGTTCGCCTTCATTCGCCAGGCTCCCGTGAAAGAAGCCATCCGGTTGCGCCGCGGGATAACGCTGGCGAAATGCGTCAGGATCGACATCCGAAGCCAGCAAAGCGACCGCGCCTGGCGCGAGCAGGGGAGTGCTCTCGAAAAAGCGAAATGCAATTCCCTCGAAGCGCATTCCGCTGACATCCACCGGATACGCAGTGGTATTTTGCAGTTCGATAAACTCGAACGCCTGGCCGCCGGGCGGGTTGAACATAATTTCACTAAACCGAATGGGCCAGCCAACCTCGTCGATCTGAAATTGCGCTTCGGTCAGCGCGCTCCAGTTCGTGCTCGAGCGGGTGCGCGCTTTGACGAGCACGGATTGGGTCAGAATGGGTGGCGCTTGCGGATCAAAAACGAGCGCGTCGTGGGCAATTTCGCCGGTGAATGGCGAACGCGGATCAAGGCCATTCGTCGTGTAATAGATCGTCCCGTTCGTGCAGGTCATCGATAAGAGCGCGTTTTTGGGGACGATTCCGCCGGCCGGGGCGAGGGCCGGAGCATTCGAAGATGCCAGCAATCCAGCCACGTCGAGATGGCTGAGAACGTAACGCCGCCGGGCGGGAATCCAGCTGGTGGCGATGGAATTGTTGAATCCGCTGATGGCGCGCTGGACGTTTGTCTTGACGAGCGAATAGCGCTGGAGCAGCCGGGCGTCCGTGAGCGGCCCGTCGTTGAAGAAATTTTTATGAACGCGATCCGCAAAGAGCAGCCGGAATTCGGGATTGGCTTTTAGCTTTTTGAAGATCGTGGCGATTTCAGAGCCGTCCGCCAGTTGCGCGGTGAGGGTGTTGTGGGTGACGGGCGTGTTGTAACCGAACGACCATTCCGCATCCCAAACATAAAAACGGAATTTCCCGGCGGGAGTGTGTTCGCGGCCGGCTCGCCAATTGTTCCCCGGCCAATCGCCCGTATCGGCGTAAATCAGCGGAAGCAAGTAATCGATGAAATTGACCAAATCGAGTTTCTTGGCGAACTCATCGTAATACGCGCGGGTCGCGAGGTTGTGATTGTTGGCGTAAGTCATCATCGCATTGAACGCCACCGCATCCCCGTCCAGCGTGATGCCCGATTGCTCGCGCACATCCCAATCATGGCCGCCGCCGTGCCAGATCTGAAGAAAGCGTTCCTCAATCCGCTCGACTGGATTGTAATATTTGATGTAGCGCCCATTGATGAACAGGCTGACGAAGGTCCCATGGCTGGCCACTTCGCCCGTGTCCGCCGCTAAACGCCGGATAAATTCATCCCGCACGAACGGATTGGTTGGGTCGTTCGACCCGGCTCGCAACACCAGCTGATTGAACTCTTCCACCGGACTGTCGGGAAAGAATGGATAGTTCAGCCGGCCTGCCCCGTAATCGCCGCGGAAATAAATGTTGAATGAAAATTTATCCCCGACGTGCATGCGCGGCCGGAAGTAATCACTCGCGTGCACACGAATGCCGCAGTCGATTTGAAATCCGCCGTTGTCCTCCGGCTGAATCAATTCGAGTGAAACGGGCCGCTCCCAGGCAGCGCCTTTGTTCATCGGATTGTAATAATCCGTCGGCTTGACCTTCTTCCATTTGCCGTCCGTTCCATAAGCGCCGCCGCTGATGCCCATAATGCCGGCCGGGCCGGTCAGATTGGCTGGATCGGTGACAAGAGAAAGAGCGGGAATCGCCCGTTGCGACGCGGAGATGTTGAACAAGTAAGTGTGCGTCGTCACTGGCGAGGGGAGAAAATTGGCTTTGAATGCGGCAGCCCGCACCATGCGGCTGATGGAAATCGGAATTGGGCTCGTGTAAGGAATCCCCGTCGTCGCGGTGGGCGCGCTGCCATCCAGCGTGTAGCGGACTGTGGCGCCCGGAGTTGGACAACTCAGATTGAGATTGAAGGGGAGCCGAAAATAGCCGCGGCGCACGCTAAAATGAACCGGTTCAACCATGGCAGTGATCGCATTCGCGTTATTGGGCCCGCCAGCAGTGGGCGCGCTGAAGTAACGCCACTGGCCTGTCGAATCCCGCCCGTAAGAATAATCCGGCCGTTGCTCGGGAAAACTTGGGGACAATTCGTCAACGACTTCGCGCGGAGCCTCAGAATTGAACAGGCCAAGGTATTCGCCTTGCGCGTTGAGCTTAAAATTTGTGTGGAGGCGCAAGCCGGGAATTACAGTGGTGCGATCCTTGGCCGAGGCGAAGAGGATCAGGAATGATTTGGCCGGGAGTTGGAGTGGCGGAAACACCCATTGCCCTGGCTCGTCCGGATCGTCGGTCAATGACCAATCGGTCAGATCGACGCTCGAATCGCCGGGGTTGTACAGCTCGATCCAATCCTGCGGCTGGCCGTCTTCATCTCGGAGGCCTGTCAGATTCTCGGCGAGGAATTCATTAATCAAAATTCGAGGTCTCGCGCTCATCGGGTCGATGAAGTACGTCCATGCGGCGCCGCTCGGGAAACGATTCGGGCTGGGAGCGAGATCGACAATTTGGTTGTCCTTCGCCCATTCGAGTTGGGCCGTGCCGTTCGGCACGTTCGAGAAATGGAAAATATACGGGCCATTGGCGGCGCCATCGACCGACTCGGCCGGATGGCCATTGCGCAAGAGCGACGCTGCGGTCACGCCGGAGACCGGCTCAGCGAAGCGCACTTCCACTTGCGAGAGGCTGCGCACGGCCAATCCGGGCCGAGGGTGAATTTCAGCGACGGTCGGTGGCACGAGATCCAGCAGATTGTAAGTCCAGCTGGCATCTGGCTCATCGGTTTGGAAGCTGTGACCAATCGTGTCGGTAATGCCGCTGCGCGGGTTCCAGGAAATGAGCACCAGACCGGTGGGTGGTTGCGGGAAGGTGAAGATGTAAGTTGCGGCCGAACCGCGAACCGCTTCCGCCGTGTCGCCATTGATCAGCAAATCGGCTGAGTCGACGCCGAGGACCGATTTGTTAAACGTGACGGTGATTTGGTTCAACGTGGTGACATCACCCGAGGCCGGCTGAACGCTGCTGATGAGCGGCGCATCCGTGCTTTGGCCAAACGTTCCGAGGCCGATGAAGCAGCCGCAACTAACCGCGCAGACCGCTCGAAGAAGTCGCTGAAAACGGAAGGTAATGGTTCGGCTCATGTTTTGAACTCTGCGCGCTTAGGAGAAACTTTCGTTCCAAGTTTGGCTGCCGGATGAGATTTAGTGAGATGAGGTGAAAGAAACGCCATGCTACGGTGCGGACTGGTTGTACAGCCAATCGTTTCGAAATGGCAAACCTCCATTCGGTGGGGCGAGGCTACCGACGAGCCGCAACGAGCATGCACAAACGGCTCGCGAGTACGCTCGCCCCACCTGCGCCAATGCTTTGTCCGCCCCGTCACCTCGGCGGCTACGAATCAAAAAACTCCTGCCGGTCGTCAAAATTGTCCGCGGACCTCTTTGACCTGACGCTGCTTCGAGTGTATTGGGTTTAGTCTTGTGTTTGATGTCTGTCGGAAAAGCGTTGGCTGGCGTTCCGCGTGGTTGCTCTGCCTGGTTGGGCTGATCGCGCGTGCAACTGCTGGGCCGGTTCTCATCAGCGAGTTGATGTATCACCCCAGCTCGAATGACGATCGAGAAGAATTCATCGAGCTGTTCAACCAAAGCACCAACACCATCGACCTGACAGGTTGGCGGTTTACCGAAGGCATTCGCTTTTCTTTCGCTCCCGGAACCGCTCTGCCCGGCCAAAGCTTTCTTGTGGTCGCAGCGGATCCCGCCACCTTTCACGTCAAATATCCCGCCGTGACGAATGTCGTGGGCGGTTGGGACGGTTTGCTCAGCAACAGCGGGCAGCGCATCCAATTAGTCGATGCCACGGGCAAACAACAGGAGAGCGTGCGTTACGCGGATGACGGCGATTGGGCCACGCGCATCCGGCAAGAGATCAATTATGGGCATCGCGGCTGGGAATGGCTTTCTGAAGCCGATGGTTTGGGCAAGTCCCTTGAATTAATCAATCCGGCGTTGCCCAATAAATACGGAGCGAATTGGGCCGCGAGCCGCCTTGCTGGCGGAACTCCTGGCCGCGCCAATTCCGTCGCGAGCGCCAATGTCGCCCCGATTATTGTTGAAACAGCTCATCACCCGGTCGTGCCCCACTCAACCGATCGCGTCACCGTGACCGCGCGCCTGATCGACGAGAGCGACACGGGATTGACCGCGACCTTGCATTACCGGCTCGATGGAGCGCCCGCGTTTTCGGAAGTGGCGATGAGCGACGATGGCGCGCATGGAGACGGCGCCGCGGGCGATCGTGTTTATGGGGCGGAGCTGCCAGCCCAATCCGCCGGCGCGGTCGTGGAATTTTTTATCGAAGCTCGCGACGCCGGGAACCTTTCCCGGACCTTTCCAGGTCCCGCGTTGAACGACGGGGTTTCCGCGCAGGCGGCCAATCTGCTTTACCAGGTAGATGACGAACCCCGCTCGGGAGCGCAGCCATTTTACCGCATCATTCTCACAGCCGCTGACGAAGCGGAGTTAAAACAGATCAACCGCAATTCTCCCGCCGCGCCATTCGCCACTTCGGACCAGACCCGCAGCCATGCGCAGATGAACGCGACGTTCATCAGCCAGGACGGAACTGGAACCGAGCTGCGCTACAACATTGGCGTGCGCAATCGCGGCAATGGCAGCCGCACGAAGGCGCCGCAAAGTTTTCGCGTGAATTTCCGCAATGACCAGCTTTGGAAAAGCGTGTCGGCACTCAATGTCAATGGACAGTACCCGTACGTGCAACTGTTCGGGAGCGCCCTTTACCGCCGGGCTGGTGTGCCCACGCAGGAATCGCGCGCCATTCAACTGCGAGTCAATGCGAAGAATCTCGCCACGACGAATGCGCCCACCTACGGCTTTTACGTCTGCAATGAAGTCTTGAAGAGCGAGTTCGCGGCGCGCCATTTTCCGCTCGATAGCTCGGGCAATATTTATCGTGGCATCCGGATCGTCGCCCCGGGCGCGAACCTTTCGTACCTTGGGGAAGATCCCGCGCCGTACGGGGTGAATTATTTCAAAGAATCGAATACGCAACTGAATGACTGGACCGATTTGATTGAATTGACTCGCGTCCTCGACAAAGCCCCGGACGACCAATATGTCGACGCGGTCCACCGGGTCGTCAACGTGCCCGAATGGATGCGCTATTTCGCATTGGAAACATTGGTCGATAACAAGGAAACAAACCTGGGCAATGGCAACAACGGCGATGGCGAAGGCGATGATTATTTTCTTTATCGCGGCGTGGTCGATCGCCGGTTCCAAGTCATTCCTTACGATCTCGACACGATTTTAAATCAGGGCGACACCTCCGGCCGCGTCGCAGACGGGCTGTTCCGCATGGCGGCCAATTCGATCGTCAGCCGGTTTGTGAAACATCCCGAGTTCGTCCCGGCCTATTATACGGAATTGATCCGGCTGACCGAAAACGCGTTCGATCCGGCGGAGGTTCAACGGCTGGCCCATCAAACGCTCGATGGGCTCGTTCCTGCAGCGGTCATCGAGAGCATCACCCAGTTTGCTTCGGATCGGCGGTCGTTCGTTCTTTCACAAATTCCGACGAGCTTGGCCGTGTCGAATTCGCTTCCCGTCTTGAATGGCTATTTTCATTCGACCACGCCGGCGGTTGCGCTGGCTGGCCTCGCCGGCGTTTTAGAAACCCGGAGCGTGAAAGTGGCCGGGCAAGCGGCGGCGTGGACAGCCTGGAACGGCGAATGGTCCCTCCCGAACGTCCCGCTCACCCCTGGGCTCAATCAGATTTTGATCCAAGCCTTCAATGCTGCTGGGGCGGAAATCGACCGCGCCATAACCGAGATTTGGTACGATGCCGGAAAGAACACGCCCGTTTCCGGAACGCTTTCGCAAAACACCGTTTGGTCGGCCGCAGCGGGTCCGTACCTGGTGACGGGGCAGCTTTCGGTGCCGGACAATGTCGTGCTGCGGATCGAACCGGGCGCGTCGGTGTTTTTCAGTGCTGGCAGCGGGTTGACGGTGACTGGACGCGGTCAACTCGTCGCGGAAGGAACGGACCTTCAGCGCATCCAATTCAGCCGCGCGCCGGGCGCGGTTGGGAATTGGGGCGCGCTGACCTTCAACAACAGTGCGGTGGAAAGCCGGCTGGCCTACGTCGACATCGACTCGGCCGGAGCAGGAGGCCGCGCGATTCTCGCGAACAACGCCAATATTTTTTTGGACCACGTGACGTTCACGAACACGGCGTCGCAGTACATCACGCTCGAAAACAGCTCGTTTATCATTCGCAACTCGATCTTTCCCTCGACCAGCGGGGTCGAGTTAATTCATGGGCTCGGATTGCCCGCGGCCGGCCACGGCCTTTTTGAAGGAAACTGGTTTGGAACGACCACCGGCCTGAATGACATTATCGATTTCACGGGCGGGCAGCGTCCTGGCGCCATCCTTCAATTCCTGAACAACGTCTTTAGCGGTGGAAGCGATGACATTCTCGACCTGGACGGCACCGACGCGCACATCGAAGGAAATGTTTTCATGCACGTCCATCAGACCGCGTCGACGGTGGACAGTTCGAGCGCGATCTCCGGCGGCAGCGATTCGGGGAAGACCTCGCGGCTCGTGATCGTCCGGAATTTTTTCTTTGATTGCGACCACCTTGCCTTGGCGAAGGAAGGGAACTACTACAGCCTGGTGAATAATACAGCCGTGAATCTTCGCCAAGCGGGCGTGCTATTTGATGAACCTGGCCGGCGCACGTCCGATGGCGTCACGCCGGGTCAAGGAGCGTTCCTCGATGGCAATATCATTTGGCAAAGCCCGTTCAATTTCGAAGACGCTTACGTGAACGATCCGACTTTCGGCACGGTCGATGTGAAGGTGAACCATTCGATCCTGGCGGGACCGGATTTCCTGACGAATGGTTTCGGCAATTTTCAACTGGATCCGCGCCTCGTTCAGTCTGCGAGCAACGCGATCACCGCGGAAAATATTCGCGCGTCCTTCCAATTGGGAGCAGGTTCCCCGGCACGAAACCGCGGTCCCAATGGCGTGGATATCGGCGCAGCGGTGCCGGTGGGAGTTTCCATTTCGGGCGAACCGCCACCGACCACATACCGCACCAGCGCCACGCTCTTCGTGGATGGGCCAGGCTATAAAAACCCGGCGGAGATCAGCGCGCCCAACGTCTATAAATTTCGCGTCAATGATGGGGCTTGGGGCGGCCCGATCCCGATCGAGCAGCCCATTCAATTAACCAACCTGGCAAACGGCGTTTATACAGTTTTCGTGATCGGTCAGAACGATGCCGGCGTGTGGCAAAGTGATCCGACCCCTTCGAAGAGTTGGACGGTCGACACGAACTACGCTCGCGTTCGCATCAACGAAATTCTCGCCAAGAATGATTCCGTCCCCGCCGCCAATGGGAAATATCCCGATCTGGTGGAACTGTACAATGACAGCAACCGGCCAGTCGATTTGAGCGGCTTCGGGCTCACGGATGATTCTGCGGTTCCATTCAAATTTACCTTTCCCGCGGGCAGCAGCATCGGCCCGGAAAGCTATCTGGTTTTGTTGGCCGACAACGACGGCGGGACAGCTGGCCTGCACCTTGGATTCGCGTTGAGCCAGGAAGGCGATGCGCTTTACTTGCATGAACCCGCTGCCCGTGGCGGCGCGCTGGTCGATTCGGTGAAATTCGGTTTGCAGCTGATCGATCGTTCGATTAGCCGGGCGCCCGATGGCCGATGGGTCCTTAGCCAGCCGACCTTGGGCGGGCCGAATCTCCCGATCGAAACTGGCCATGCGCAACTCCTCCAGATCAACGAATGGCTCGTGGACGCGGTGCTGCAAAATCCGTTCGTCGAGGTTTTCAATCCGGACGTGCTGCCTGTTCAACTCGATGGATTGACGTTCACCGATGATCCGGTCGGCTGGCCGAATCGCAGTCCAATTGCTCCGCTCAGTTTCATCGACGCGAACAGCTATCGGTCGTTCATCGCGGACGCCGAGCCCGATAAAGGCCCGGACCACCTCGATTTCAAATTGCGCGGGGAACAAGGAATGATCGCGCTGCTGGATTCTGCCGCGAGTGTCATCGACTGGATTCTGTATGGCCCGCAATCGCCCGATATTTCTCAGGGGCGTTCGCCGAGCGGCTCGGATGATTTTGGTTTCTTTCCCGAGCCGACGGCGGGTGGAGCCAATCCGGGAATGTTTTCCCGCACGAACATTCTGACGACCAGCGTCAATCTTTTGACCTTTACGAATGCTTGGAAATACAACCAGACGGACGGGTTTAACGATACGGCCTGGGCCAGCCCGGGCTTCAACGATTCTCTCTGGCCGGACGGGCCTGCTCTTCTTTACGTCGAAAGAGATGCGCTGCCGGTGGCCAAGAACACCCCATTGATCCTCGGGAAGATGGCGTATTACTTTCGATCGAGCTTCGTCTGGGACACGAACAACACGGGCGCTCATTTGCTCGCGAAGACCGTCATCGATGACGGCGCCGTGATTTATCTAAATGGCATCGAGGCCCTCCGGTTGGGAATGCCCCAGGGCGATGTCAATTCTCAAACCCGCGCTGCCCGCACGGTGGACAATGCGAACACGGAAGGTCCGTTCGAACTTGCCACCGCGAACCTCCAGGCCGGAACCAACGTCGTTGCGGTCGAAGTTCACCAGGTGAATGCGACCAGCAGCGATATTGTTTTTGGGCTCGAACTCAACGCCGTGACTGCCCAAACGAACATTATTAGCGATCGCGCGGCCCTTCAGTTCAGCGAAGTGTCGGCGCGGAACCCGCACGGCCAAGATTGGGTCGAGTTCTTGAACCCTTCCGTGACATCAGCAGACATTGGCGGGCTCGGTTTGAGCAACGATCCGCAAGCGCCCCGTAAGTTTGTTTTCCCAAACGGAACCACTGTGCCTGCGCAGGGCTATTTGCTGATCGTATTCGATGGCTACAACCCAGCATCCGCCACGAACGCCGGATTCAATCTGCGCGGTGAAGGCGACGCGCTTTATTTGTTCGACCGCACCGAAAAGGGGGGCGCATTGATCGATGGCGTGCGCTTCGGAAATCAAGTGGAGGGTTACACCTTGGGCCGCTTGGATGGCAGCGGATGGACGTTGGGAAGGCCAACTCCTGGCCAGGCGAATCGGTCTGCCACGCTCGGCGATTCAGCCCTCGTCCGCATCAACGAATGGATGGCCCATCCTGCGTCCGGAGAGGATTGGTTCGAGCTGTTCAACCTCGGCGCGTTGCCGGTTGACCTGAGTGGCTTTTATTTGACCGATGACCTCAATCAGCCGGCCCAATCTTTGATCGCGCCGTACAGTTTTATCGGAGCCGGCACGAATGGATACATGCTGTTCGTCGCCGACGGCAACATCACCAAAGCGGCGGACCACGTGAATTTCAAATTGTCCGCCAGTGGCGAAAGCATCGGCCTTTTTTCTCCGACGGCAGAACGGGTTGACGCGATCCAGTTCGGACCGCAAACGAGCGGAATTTCGGAAGGCCGCATCCCGGACGGTGGAACCCAGATTCGCGTGCTGGCGACGGCGACGCCCGGCTCTGCGAATCCTGCGGCCGGCGATTCCGACGGAGACGGCTTGCCGGATGATTGGGAACGGGCGCATGGGCTTGACCCATTCAATCCGGCCGATGCGCTGAGCGATGCTGACGGGGATGGCGCGAGCAATTTGAATGAATTCCGTGCCGGAACGGATCCGGCCAATCCACAAAGCCGATTCGGGTTCAGCTCGGTCAGCGTGAGCGCGGGAAATATTCGGCTGGGGTTCGGCGCGCTGGCGGGGCGGCGCTACGTCATCCAAACGCGTGCGGCCTTGTCGAGCGCGTCGTGGGAGAATTGGACCGAGATTCCGGCCCAGCTCGATGATCACGAGGTTTCCGTGCTGATGCCAATCCAAAGCAGTTCCGGGTTTTTCCGAATCGTGATCGAGCCGTAATATTAAGCGTTGCAAAAGTCCTCCCCTCTCCACGAACCCGAGCCCCTCACCCTAACCCCACTGCCATTGAATTAGCGGCTCCTTCTTCTTCCTCGCCCCGCGACGGTGGAGCGGGGAGAGGATCGAGGAGAGGGGAATCCCACGAAAATCGGCCTCCTCTCCCCAGCCCTCTCCTCCAGGAGTGGCGGAGAGGGGGGAGACAAACCAGGTGCATTCCTTAATTCAATGGCAGTGCATCCTAGCCCTCTCTCCCCGCGCGATTTGAAACCTGGCAAGGAACGTGCGGGGAGAAGGGCAATCCGCGTTCGACAGGTCCAAATTGCGGTTGAGTTTGCCTTCCGCGTAACCGAGAGTTTGCCCGCGTGAAAATCTCAATCGTTCTCCCTGCCTTCAACGAAGAAAAGCTGATTGCAGCGACATTGCGCAGCGTGCGTGCGGCCGCAGCCGGGTTTGCCGAGGTGAACTGGGAAAGCGAAGTCATCGTTTGCGACAATAATTCGAGCGATCGCACCGCGGAACTCGCCCGGCAAGCCGGCGCGACGGTGGTGTTCGAGCCGCGCAATCAAATTGGCCGGGCCCGCAATCGCGGGGCCGAAGCCGCGACGGGTGATTGGCTCATTTTCGTTGACGCCGATTCGCACCCTTCACGCGAATTGTTTTTGGATGTGGCCGCCGCCATTCGCACGGGCCGGTACATTGGAGGAGGCTCGACCGTTCGTTTGGATGAGGCCGATCGCTTAATCCTGCGCGCTCTCGTGACCGCCTGGAATGCAGTCAGCCGGTTTCAAAAATGGATGGCCGGATCGTTTATCTTTTGCGAACGCGCTGTGTTCCATGAAGTGGGCAGGTTCAGTGAAGAGCTCTTCGTGTCGGAGGAAATTGACTTCTCCAAGCGATTGCGGCGCGCGGGAAAAAACCGCGGCAAAAAGCTGATCATTCTGGATGAGCACCCGCTGGTCACCTCGGCCCGCAAAGCGCATTTGTACTCTCCGCGGGAACATTTGACCTTCATGTTGAGGACAGCCTTGAGCGGCGGCGCGGCCATGCGTGATAAATCCGCCTGCACGCCCTGGTACGATGGGAGACGCTAGTGAACGCGGCCGGATGTCCGGAACGCAGCGTTCACGCTGCCGCCCGAGGCATTGCACCAATGCCGTGGTGATTACTCCCCGGCAGCAGGCTGAAGCCCGCGTTCCAATGATGCGCGGCTGCGCCGCTTGCCCGGAACGCAGCGATCTTTTCCTTTTTCATGATTTCAACTCCGCAATTTGCGTTTAAACTTTTTCCACATGAAGAAGACGCTCTCCTTGGTCATTACTGCAGCCAGCCTTTTCGCCGGCGAATTCCCAATTCCATACAACAGCGAACGCGAGCGATCGGAGCCAATGCCTCCCGCGGAAGCTGCCGCGAAAATGAAGCTGCCGCCCGGATTCAAAGCAACCGTTTTCGCAGCCGAACCGGACGTGCAAAATCCGATTGCCATGGCTTGGGACGGGCGCGGCCGGCTTTGGGTGGCCGAGAATTACACCTACGCCGAACGCGCGCTGAAATTCGATCTCCGTCTCCGCGATCGGGTTTTGATTTTCGAAGACACGAATGGCGACGGCCACTTCGACCATCGAAAAGTCTTCACGGACGAAGTGCAGATGCTCACGAGCGTGGAAATCGGTTACGGCGGCGTTTGGCTGATGTGCCCCCCGCGGCTTTTGTTCGCGCCGGACCGCGACGCCAATGACGTGGCGGACAGCGCGCCGGAAGTCATTCTCGACGGGTTCAACGTGCCTGCGGAAAATTATCATAACTTCGCGAATGGCCTTCATTTTGGTCCGGACGGCTGGCTCTACGGCAGGTGCGGCGCCTCGAGCCCTGGAGAAATCGGCGCTCCTGGAACTCCGCAGGAAGAGCGAATCCCAATGCGCGGAACGATCTGGCGGTACCATCCCGTTCGGAAAATCTTTGAGGCGTTGACCTGCGGCACGACGAATCCTTGGGGCCACGATTGGGACCAGCACGGCGAGTTGTTTTTCATCAACACCGTCAACGGCCATCTCTGGCACGACATCGCCGGTGAACATTTCGTTCGACCGCACACGATCGATCCGAATCCGCGCGTTTACGGGCTGATTGATATGCACGCGGACCACTGGCATTTCGACACCGCAGTCGGATGGGCCAACTCGCGCAATGGAATCGCCAACGATCTTGGCGGAGGCCATGCGCACATTGGAATGATGATTTACCAAGGCGACAACTGGCCCACGGAATACCGCGGCCATCTCTTCACTTTGAATATGCACGGCCAGCGCGCCAATCAAGAGATCCTCGAGCGGCAAGGGTCCGGTTACGTCGGCCGCCACGGAAAAGACTTTTTGATCGCGGGCGACCCTTGGTTCCGCGGGATGGAACTCAGCTGCGGCCCTGACGGCGGAGTTTTTATGTTGGATTGGAGCGACACGGGAGAATGCCACGAAAGCACAGGCGTCCATCGAACGAGCGGGCGAATTTACAAGATCACCTATGGCGAACCGAAACCCCCCGCGCTGGAGGATCTCGGGAAAATCAAGGCGACCGATTTGATAAAACTTCAGCGACACCCCAACGATTGGTTTGCGCGGCGCGCGCGAATCGAATTGGCGAGCAGGGCGGCCGCTTCGAACTTCGGCCAGCAAGATCTCGACCGCACTCGCGGCCAGCTAAAGCAGATGTTCGCTGACGAAAGCGAGCCGGTGCTGAAGCTGCGCGCTTTGTGGTCGCTGCATGCGATCGGCGGCGCTGATGGGGAATTTCTCGTGGCCCAGCTAGCCCACCCAAACGAACATGTCCGCGCTTGGGCCCTGCGGTTGCTGACCGACGAGTGGCCGCTCGACACGGTGTTCAGCAAACGTCCGGCCCGCGCCAGTCAATTGGATCCAGGCAAATTGGTGAAGGCCGAGTTCGTGCACCTCGCGAAAACCGATCCTTCAGCTCTCGTGCGGCTGGTGCTTGCGTCAACGCTCCAACGCCTGCCCGTTTCGGAGCGGCTTCCGCTCGCCGCAGCGCTGGTGGCTCATGCCGAGGACTGCAACGATCACAACCTGCCATTGTTGATCTGGTATGGGCTGATTCCGGTGGCAGATTCCAATCCGTCCGGACTCGCCAAACTCGCCGCAAGCTGTGAGCTGCCAACCACCCGAAAGTTCATCGCCAGGAGACTGGCGGAAGACATTGAGAACAACCCAGCACCGTTGAACGACCTGCTCGCGCTCACCTTGAAAGAACCTGAACCGTTCCGGCAGGATATTCTCGACGGAATGGCCGAAGCGCTCGCTGGCTGGCGCAAAGCCACGAAACCGCGCTCCTGGGACGCATTTGCTGAAACGGTTGTCGGCAAAACCGATTCAAAACTGCAGGACCGCGTGCGTAACCTGAGTGTCGTATTCGGCGATGGCCGGGCTCTTGGTGACGTCAAAAAGGTCGCTTTGGACGCGAAGGCCGACATCAGCCAGCGCAAAGCCGCCTTGGCCGCATTGATCGACAGCCGAGCCCCGGGCCTGCGCGAGATTTGCGAGAGCCTCTTGCGAGTTCAGTTTCTCAATCCAGTCGCCGCGCGCGGGCTGGCGGGTTTTGACGATCCAGAAGTCGCGACCGAACTGGTGCAGGCCTACCGGCAGTTTCACTTGTCGGAGCGGCCGCAATTGCTGGCGACGCTCGTTTCGCGAGCCTCCTTCGCCAATGCCTTGCTCGATGCGGTGGCCCACGGACGGATTGAGCGCAGCGATCTTTCCGCATTTCACGCCCGGCAAATCCGCAGCTTAAATGTTCCGGCTCTGAGCAAAAAACTGGCCGAGGCCTGGGGCGAACTGCGGGATACTCCCGGTGAGAACGGCCAACTCATTGGCAAATGGAAAACTGTTTTCACTCCTGGGACCCTCGCGAAAGCCGACCTAAGCCAAGGGCGCGCGGTTTTCAACGTGGCCTGCGCCGCATGCCATACGCTCTATGGTGAAGGCGGCAAAGTCGGCCCAGACCTGACCGGCGCGGGCCGCGATAATCTCGATTATCTGCTCGAAAACATCGTTGATCCCAGTGCTGTCGTGAGCGCCGATTTCCGCATGTCGGTATTGAAATTCAAAGACGGTCGAATTTTGAATGGACTCATCTCGGCGCAAACAGAACGGACGGTGACGTTGAAAACGATGACCGAAACACAAACGGTCGAACGCGCGGAGATCGAGAGCATCGACCGGTCCGCGCTGTCGCTCATGCCGGAGGGACTGCTCGAGGGAATGAAGCCTGATCAAGCGCGCGACCTGATCGCTTATCTCATGCACCAAACGCAGGTTCCTCTGCCGGGCGACTCGCGAAGGGCAGCGAAATAGAGCGGACTCCGGGCGTGATCTGCGGGAAGAGTGAAGGGGTAAACCTTCAGCGATTTCGCAACAGGCTGAGAGCATTGGCCAAACAATGGACCCCCCCCTGCGTGGCAAAACGCCCTTTCCAAAAAATCGTGCATATGCACGATTTTTTGGAAAGGGGGAAAAGTGCTCTGCAAAATGTTATTCAACGTCGCAAAAGTGCCCCCCTCCCGCTGCCTTCTCCCCGCCGCTGGCGCATCGATTGCCTTGAACAGCGCGGGGAGAGGGATCAAGGGTGTGAGGGGCTTGGCGCCATCGATCTGCCGATACTTGTGCGACGATCTATACCCTGGTCACGGCCCACGATTGCCAAATCTGGATGCACGTGCGCCTGGATTTGGCAGCGCTCTATCTTCAGGCTCCAGAAAGCGGCTATCGTCTCTGCTCCTGAACGCTGCCGTCGGTTAACGCCACGAGCTCTGTGCCGTCGGGCAGCCTGGCGCGCATCAGCACGTCTTGCGGCCCGAGTGCTTGAGGGGAGTTCAGTGTCACGGTTACGTTCATTCCCTGGAATGCGCTCACGTCCTCTGAACGGAGCAGACCATTCGCGATCAGCGTTTGCAGATTGACCGAGTCCGGCAGAGTGACGCCCTTGCTTTTAAGCTGAGTTTTGTACGTCTGCACTGCGGCCATGACTTTGGGCGCATCGCATTTACTCGGCAGCGACCGCGAGAAATCTGAGAGGTACAGAACGGCGCCCACGGCCAGGAGAACCGCCACCAAAGCGCTGGCGCGAATAATCTTTTTCATGCGATTAAAAAGACACCGCCGATTTAAACGTGCGGGGCGGCTGTTTACTCGAAATCAACATCCAACCCGCCCGCAATATATTTCGAGCCGTTCGGACCATACATGCCTGAACCCACTCTCACCCTGCCGTCACTCCCATCATGAAGCACCACGAAGCGATTGGTGCAGCCCTGGCGCAGGTTCTCGTGTGATTGGGGCGAGACACCAGGAATGCCTGGGGCTGAAAAGCACTCTAGGCGAGGAGGCTGTGTCAATCCATGCACGAATCGAATCCGCTGCACTGAACCGGGACTGAACTTAATGATTTCAGCAGGACGCAGCGTTCGAGAATCGATGAACCAGTCAACCAACTCAGCAGCGACGGTCGAACTCCCGGGAAACGTCCTCACTGACCAGGCTTCCACGCGATGGAAACTTTCGCCGTTTTTCTTAACCAAACCGAGCAACTTGAGGTAACGTTTTTCCGCGGCGATCCCCGGTTCAACCATGGTGAGACCGAAAGGATCGCAAAAGGAAATGTTCCATCGCCCGACTTCGCTCATCGGCCCTATGGTTACGTTTGTGCGATTATTCGCCTGAAACTGAATCCACCAATTGGTTCCATCGGCGCCCAGGCGAAATATCCCCCACATGGTGAGCTCGCCAAAATCGGCAAAACAAAAATTGGGTGGCCGCCACATGAACGTGGCAGTTGCGAGTTCGATATCCCGAAATACTCCATGGCCACCGCGCATGGAAAGTTGTTGCAACTTCTCATCGACGAAGCGGATCTGATGTCGTCGTTCCTGCATGCTTTCAAGAAGTCGAAGCAGCTCCGGTTTTTTTGCTTCCGTCGACAATTTGCTTTCATCAGCGGCGGTGAACTTGCGGGTCGAACGCTGGTACCTCAGCTCGACAGGCTCGGCCGGGATTCCTTTGGCGCTCTTAAATCCTGACAAAGTAACCTTCACCTCCTGATTTTGCGCGAACAGCGGCGGTACGCTGAATTTGCGGCCCGAGACATTCACTTGGAGCGGATCTTTGGACGGCATGATCAGGGGAATGCGAAAGGTTCGAGTGGAGGGATTGTACTCGACGCGCGGCACTAATTCCGGGCGGGCGCCGGCGAAATCTTCCTTGGGGACAACCAAATAAGGGAATGCTTGCTCGGGTGGAGCCATTGGCTGATCGAATTCGAGTTCAATCTCGATGACATTCGGCACGCGATCTCCCGAGGGCGGAGAAACTTTGGTGACGAAGGGTCGAGATGCCATCGCTGCAAATACCCGGCCTTCCGTTCGGAATCGCCAGGTAAAAAGCGCCGCCGAATGGCCATCAGCGGAGTTGAACCCGCGAGAATGAGATTTGCGATCCTCGAGCGTGTCGTTTGGTGGGCCCGTTAAAGGATTCACGACGATCTGGTGGAGCGCATCTGGAGTCAGTCGCACCGGAATCGTGAACTCATCGGCTGAGCGGGCAGGGGTAACTGCTGAAGCCGTTCCAGCGCGGCTTTGAGCAGGTCATCGCGATCACCTTCGAAGGCGCCGGGTGTTGGCCGAAACTGAATCTGCGGTTCAATGCCCCGCTCGTCGAGCGGCAGGCCATTGGGAAGGTAATCGATCCACTGTGGCAGCGTGACGGTGATGTCGAGTGGCAACGAAACGGGTTTTGGATTCCCGCTCGATCCGCAAGTCCGCTCTCCCATCGTTGTGACATTTGATGCGCCAGTCATCATCGAGATGAACGATTCATTGCTGCTCATGCATTTTTGACCAATCAGCAGGACCACTGGACGATCGTACCGCCAAGGCCCTCGCGGAATCGCCACGCGCGCTATTTTGGCGGTGAGGTTCGTGTGCTGCGACCCGTTTCGAAATCGGCTGTAGGCGTAAATAAACTCTTTCGCGAGAAACCGGCCGGCCAGCCCTCGCGCGATCGATTCATTTCCTCCACCGTTCAGCCTGACATCCACAATCAAACCACGCGTAGCGCGCATTTGCTCGAGAGCTTCTTCACAGCTCCCCAAGATGTCTGGTCGATCCCAACGGTAGATTGCCAGGTAACCAATCTTGTCGCGCGTAATCGCCCATTGCACGGCGCTCCGTTGATCGAGTTGCGCGAAAACCGGTTTGAGAAGCCGTCGATGCGCCGCAGGGTTGGCGTTTCCCTGATGCGGTCGATCGAACACAGGCAGGGACGCTTGTCCGACTTTTAGCGAAATGTGCAAATCTCGGAGCGGTTGCAGCATATCGGCGCAAACGAGAGCGAACTCGTAAGCCGATTTGCTGTTCAAAGCCACGGGCCGGAATTCGTTCCGCACTTTGGCCCAGTCGACCTCAGGGCGAAGAATGAACATTGGGTAACGCTCATCGAATTCGTGCCAGAGCTGATCGAAAGCCGCTTCGAGTGTCGCGGCGCTCGCAGGAAGAGCGGGCGGCAAAAAGAGTTGCTCAAAAGCAGGGATGTACTTCACAGACCGCGCTTGAACATCCACGCCAAAGAATCGGCGCGGGCCATTTTTTGTGTCCGCATCGACGGTCATGTCTTTCGGTTCAGGAATCAGTGGCTTTCCGTTGCCCTGAAAACTCGATCCGATCTTATGATTCGCGATGGCCCACATCAGCGCGTACACATCGGTGTTGGAATCGCTCGAAACGGCCGCTGGAGGAAACAGCCGCGTGACCTCGCGCGGATGAAATCGCAGCCAAAGATGCGAGATCGCCTCCTTGTTTGCAGCCGCTTTACTGACGAGCGTTCCGGTGTCCTTTGGAATAATGACGGCCCAGACTGCGCCGTCCTCGCAATGCCCGACCCCCAACTCAGCTGGACCGATTTCGATCGCAAGATCAGGTTCGACGCTAAAATGAAAATTCGACAAGTGGAACACGTCCGATCGGGTAAAGACCGATGGCCGGGGCATCTTGAGATCGCCATTGACCAATGGTGTCGGATAGCGCTCGAGCAAATCGAGTGCGCCAGCCGCTGGTGGAATCCAAACAAGAAGCGCAGCAATGAACAGTTGTTTCAACATATAAACCGTTGCACAATGTTGGCGCCTCTATAGTGCAAGCGCCCTCAGCACGAACCTCAGCTCCTCACCCTAACCCCGCGCGAATTTGAGAAGCCGAATGGATCGCGCGGGGAGAGGGCGAAACTTTTGCAATGCTCAATAATCGGTCAACCACAGAAAGGGGCTCATTCGAGGGAAACGAGCGTTGCGTTCAATTCGGGGGCTGCTGCCGGGAATCGAGCCGTTTCATGGCTGCCATTCGCGATCGTTACATAATATTCCAAGTCCGAATGACGAGTCGCCTCGGCGGGAAAGTGCGCCACGAAGACTCCTCGGGCGACCTGTTTCAGTTCGGTTTTCTGAAATGCTCCCGTGCCGAGCGGCCGCCAAGAAATCGTGGCGTTGTTGACTGCGCTCGTAGAAAGGATGAGCACTCTGAGCGCGAGCGATTCGCCGGAGGCGAAGCTCGAACGCACCGTCGGCACAATGACCCGAAGCGGCCCGTGATAAGAGGTCGCGGGTTGCGCATCGGCTGGCAACGGTTCGCCCAGCCATGTCGAAAGTTCTTTCCCAGGCTTATCGAGCAGCTCCGGGAAATTGTGCTGTTCCCAGTTCGCGATTGTGCCCAACTCGCCGGCATTGCTCACCGTCGCCAACAACGTTTGGCACATCTCGGCGACAGCGCTGACCAGCGCTCGCCGGCTTGGCAGCGCCATCTCGCGGGCGAGTTGGTTTGGGTCCTTTTCTTTCCGGACCTTTTCCGCGGCGCGATTGTATTCGGCCCACGCACAATTCAGCCGAGCGATCGCTTCGAGGTTGCGAAACGTATTGAGCCAATAATCGAACCGGCTGCGATTCCCAACCCCTGCGACTTTGCTTTGCCAGGCGGCAAAGTCGTGGACGAATTGGAATTGTTTTTCGACCTCAGCCCAAGGCCGCGGGTCGGGCTTGATTCCACCAGGCCCGTCAATCCAATCACTCGGGCGGGGCAAGCGGCCGTCGATGCGCGCGAAGAGAGCTCCGGCTGGCTGGCCGATTTCATTGCCGAATTCGTGCGCAGCCCAATCGGCATAAAAATCGTCCACGCGCGGGCAGGGCGGATCGCTGATGGGAATGACAGGCAGATCCGCTTGATACTCATCCACGGCCGGCCCGCCGCAATTGAAACGAATTGAGGCGTTGGGGCTGACGATCGCGACGGCGGCGATGGCGGGAAATTCGACGACCGGATTGAAATCGATCGCGAGCAAGCCATTCGTTACGGCCACCGAGTCAAAGGTGAAATCGAGAGCGCGATTGCTTCCCACCCGGGCGAAGATATCGAGGTTTTCAATGACTCGCCGGCCTTGGAGTGAAGCGTGGAAAACACGGCGTCCTGCGGCCGCATAATGGGGTTCGCAAAACTGGAGCGTGACGGAATAGCTCCCGTTCGGCAGAGGCACTCGATAGCCGGAAAGATTGTAACGGACGGTTTGATAGACGGCTGGTGATTCAGTTCCCGCAATTTCGTTGTTTGGGAAACTCGCGCTCTGGCCGCCAATTGCCGCAGCTACGGAAGGCGCAGGCTGGTGGAGCGCTGCTCTATTCGGTTCGTCATCTTGGCGGCGAGGGCTCCAATTCGATTGGTCCCATGCTGCCTGGGCGAGCGCGGAAACCGCCGGCCCGAGAACGCGGGTCCGCCAATGAATCCCCATGAGTCCGTCGCAGCCGTACTGGAGCGCATCCGCGGCGTCGCGGCGCATGCGGCCGGCCCAGAGTTGAGGCGAGGTTAAGCCGGGATCATCTTCGAGCCAGGGAATGGCCCATTTGGATCGGCCTGAGACATCGGCGAAACCTTTTTCGACGGGAGTTCGCCCCACTTCACGGTTGATGCAGCTGATCGCGATTTCCTTGGGCAGAGTTTTGTCGAATAACGCGCGGTCGCTGGGTGGACCGAGCACCCAACCGCAGGTGGCGAGTTGGAAGGGCGCGGATGTTTTTTTCGCCGCGTGGATGGCAGCTTGGATGTCATTGATCGTGGCACTGATTTCAGATGTGCTCGCGCCGCTCCAGGTCCAATTTTCTGGTGTCCAAAGCCAGTAATAATCGATCGGGTAAGCCTTGGCGGCCCGCTGGAAGATTCCTTCGTACAACTCCCGGGTCACCCCAATGGAATTTGGATTTTTTCCGGCGGTTTGGATGCGGTGAAGGAGCTGCTTGGGAATCGTCAGCGGCGTCTCGGTTCCGACGCAGGTTTTGACTCCGAGTTGGTGGGCCAGATCGAAAGCCGCGCGCAGCATTTCGGACGTGCGTTCGAAGACGGCATTGCTGAGGTCCGGTGTGTTTGGTTGCGGCAGGGCAGAGTTCATCACGTCGGCGCCGAAATCATCCGCAGCAAACAACTGCGCGGCGCCGAAAGAAAAGGCCGATGTTTTTTTCGGCAGATAACCCCAATTCCCGCGCCGTGTGTTTTGATAGCTCGATGGGTAACTCGCGAGAATTTTGCCATCGCTCGACAGTTCGCCGGGCAAGCCGATCCAGACGGTCGGTTCGGCATTCGGTTTGCCTTCCGGATACGTGTGCAGGCCGATGAAGTTCATGCCGAGCTTTGGCAGTTGGGAGACGATTGCGAGGTAATCGTCCCGGTTCCACCAATCTGGCCCTTCGGGAAAATCATGGAAGGGCTGAATCCCACGGAGACGGAACAACGGCTTGCGCATTTCATCCAGTTCAGGCAGGCGGGGCGAGATTTTGGCATCGGGCAAAACATCCCCGTGCAAATAAAAGCGCGCGCCCAAATGCTCGGCGAAGCGGTAGGCGGCGTAGAGCACGCCAATGTCATCGCCCCCGGCCAGCAGAACGAGCTTTGTTCCGTTCGCGCGATTGATCGTTTTGACGAGATAGCTCTCGGCTGGCAGCTCGGCAGCGCGGCGCCTGATCGCCGGTTCCAGTTGTTTCAACGCAGCCAGCTGAGCTTTCGTGCCAAGCGCGATGCCGGACTGTTCACCGGACGGGGCCCGCTCGGCCAAGGTCGCGATAGGAAGCAGTTGGCCTGTGCGCAAATAAAAGTATCGGCGGACTTCGCGCGCGGCGAGTCGTTCGGTTGGAGATGCAACCGAAGGAATGGAGATGGCCAAGGGAACGCCGTCATCCGCGAAAGAGTGCTGAAAAATAAAACCTGGAAGCGAAGTGAGGAAGCTAATCAGGAATGTAATTCGCCAAGGGGCAGCCGTGTGGAGATTGAGCGGCGCAGGGGGAAACGGTTTCATCCGTGCAGGCTGGAAGGTTCACGCCCGCTTGGCGTTGATGACGATCAAGCTGCGACTGCGCCTGGCAGCGCTGGGCTATTGACCGTTGCAAACTGTCTTAACGTGAAAGATCGCCTTGGCGCAAAACGCGGAACTGCTGCCGGCGGAGCGCCTGTTCTCCGAGTTCATTATCTTCCATGCTGAGGGCGAGAATCGATTTTCCGTTTGGGTGCGGGATGAACGAATAGAGATAATTGACGTTTAACTCGGCTTGAAGAAGAGCGGCCATGAGACGGTTTAGATCGGTCGTCGCGGTCATCTCGACCACCAACACCTGACTTTCGGTGAAGGGAAATCCGTTCTCTTGAAGCAGCGCCCGCGTGCGGTCCGGGTCATCCACCACGAAACGGAGAATGGCGCTGTCGGTCGTGTCCAATACGGTGAGGGCGAGAACGTGGACAGAGTGCGACGCCAAAAGATTAATCACGTCGTGCAGCCGTCCCAGCCGGTTCGGGGTGAAAACGGAGAATTGGTTAACTCGATCGGGTCGGCGCGCGGATGTTGTTTTGGTCGCCATCATTTAGAAATAAAACACATTTCAGGAAGTCCGCATTAAAAATACAATTCGACATTTCAGGTCGGCGGTTGGGTCTGGAACGTTTCGTCGTTCATCGGTGAAGAAGGGTTTGTTGCGGAGGAGCGGCGGCTTTGGGCTGCAAAAGAAGCGCCTGAAGTGAGCTTTGGATGCCACGCCTGGGCTGCAGCGCAAACGCTGTCCACCCTTATAGTTCTTCCAGTGAACGGAAGCCAGGTCGCGTGCAATTGCGAGTTAAAACGAGCAGGGGGGCGAGCTTTTGAGCCCCAGCTCGCGC